>TARA_B110000483_G_scaffold223639_1_pt1 | contig 12146 bp, 7 predicted proteins | sample TARA_B110000483 | Tara Oceans TARA_B110000483 (sample SAMEA4398176) | marine metagenome | biome: Polar Biome; feature: [SRF] surface water layer (ENVO:00010504); material: water (ENVO:00002006), including particulate matter (ENVO:01000060) such as... | depth 5 m
TTTTCAACATCAATAAAGTAATCTGCTGTTTTTGTTTTCCAACCATTTAAATGGCTGTATGAATGATTGCCAACAGCATGGCCTTGGTCAAGTATTGATTGATACAATTCAGGGTAAGCCTCAACATTTTCACCTAAGCAGAAAAAGGTTGCTTTTGCATTGTAACGATCTAATAATTTTAGAAGTTTTGGAGTCGTTTCAGGGTTTGGTCCATCATCAAAAGTTAAATAAACCTCCTTGTTACTGTTGGGTGTACAAAAAACAAGGTCGCTAAAAAGCGACCTTGCAAATTTTGGAGGTTTAATAAAGTCCACTAGTTCAGCATACTGTTGAATACAGGTTGTAATCTATCAAACTCTTGTTTAACCATTGGTCCAACTACATCCTGAGGATAAATCTCGTTGGTAAGTTGACTTAATCTGTACAATACACTAACCGCTTGTTGCGCTTCATTTTTAATTTGTTTGAATCGCTCATTGTCAAGCGCAAAATAGTAATCGCTTTCTTGAGTATACATGGTAAGCAGTATTTTTACTATTTCATTCGCTTTATCGTATTCGCCCATTTTATAATAGGACTCAACAGCTGGTAAAATGAAGAAATTGTAAGGTATGTTCTCATTTGGCATGGTTGCAATACATCTGTCAAGTACTTCAATGGCTTTGTCTTTTTTGCCTTCTCTAAACAATGCTTCTGCTAATCTAGCAAAGTTGTTTCTTAGGTTCATACACATTCTACGGTTGTTTTCATCCATATAAACAGATGGGTCATCCATGTTGCCATACTCAAACTTGGTCATTAAGTTTTCATACATAATGTCGGTATTCACATAACCTGTTTGGCCATCAAAACTTTTTCCCTCAAAAGGAACAAGTCTGTAGGCTAAGCCTTCTAATTGGAAATACTTCTCTAATCCAATATAAGCCGCATTACCTGTTGTAATGGCAAAATATACTGGTCTTTCCCAATTAAAATTGGCAAGAATATCCATGATCATCATATCCTTTTTAAGGATGTAGTTTTTCTTTATAGACCAATTAATTTCATTAACAACTTGATTTTTCTTTGCATCAGGAACGATACCTGCAGCAAGAACTTTTTGCTTATCCACTTTCAAGCTAAACTTGTTTGTTGGAAAATAGTTCATCAACTTATCTGCTCCAAATACTCTACGGTTGGCATCATCCGAGATGAAATTAATTACCTTTTTGATATCAACAAAAACATCTTTTTTGTTCATGTTTACTACCGGAAGGTAATCTCTAGTTCCTTGTTTGTAGTCAATTGGGTCTAGGCTAAACGGAGCCCTTTCTGAATCGTATGCTTTACGGTCCATTTGCTCAATATACCAATCGGTATTCAGTAAACTTAGGTTAATTACCCTAACATCTGTACGGTGTCCCTCAACCTCTTGTACATACCACAATGGGAAAGTATCATTATCTCCGTTGGTAAATAAAATGGCGTTAGGAGCACAACTATCTAAGTAAGCTTTCGCAAGATCTCTAGCAGTATATCTATCAGAACGATCGTGATCATCCCATCCTTCTTTAGCCATCAAAGTTGGTACAGCAAGCAAGCAAATTAAAGTTGAGGCTATGGCCGCCATTTTACCATTCATTTTAGCTTGTTCTTGCAAGGTATCAAAGAGCGCATAAACCCCGATACCTATCCAAATAGCGAAGGCATAGAAGGAGCCTCCATATGCATAATCACGCTCACGTGGCTGAAAAGGATACTGATTCAAATAAATTATAATGGCCAATCCTGTAAAGAAAAAGAGCATAGCAACGATACTAAAGTCTTTCTTGTCTTTTTTAACATGATAAACCAAGCCTAATAATCCCAAAAAGAAAGGGAGTAAAAAGAAAGTATTTCTTGCAGGGTTGTTTTCCCAATGGTCAGGCAATACATCTTGGTTCCCTAAACGCATGTTATCAAGAACACTAATTCCACTGATCCAGTTTCCATCAGTAAAGGAGCCATGACCTTGAGTATCGTTTTGTTTACCACCAAAATTCCAAAAGAAATACCTGAAATACATCCAGTTAACCTGATAATTGAAAAAGTAGGTCAGGTTTTCGCCAAAGGTTGGCTTATTAATAGTTTTACCATTGTACCGTACCGGACGTCCTTTAAAATTACTCCAGTTCTTGTAAGCTTTTACATGCTTGTTATCTGAACTCCACATACGTGGAAAAAACGCCGTAAACTCTTTAGCATAGTTCGGAACAGAAGCTTTTCTGTCATCAGAAACATAGTAAACACCTTTTTTGAAATCTTGCGAATAAACTGGGTTGCCATCTGCATAAGGTTCTTGGGCGTTTAAAGGCGTGTTGAACTGTTGACCGGTAAGAATAGGTTGTGAACCATATTGCTCACGATTAAGGTAAGACAACAAGTTAAAAACGTTTTCAGGGTTGTTTTCATCCATCGGTGGGTTAGCCAACGAACGAATCGAAATCATTGCGTAAGATGAATATCCAATGAGAATTACAGCAAGCGACAAAAGAATAGTATTGTATAAAACATGTCCTTTTTTATGCGTAAAGTAGATGCCATAAGCAACAGCAGCACCTAATCCAAAGATGAAGAACAACACACCACTTTGAAACGGCATACCTAGCGAGTTTACAAACATTAATTCGAAAAGTGAAGCCATTTTAACAACACCAGGTATAATTCCTTTTTGAACAAAGCCTAAAATCAGAACTCCGACTAAAGCAGTAATTGCAATACCTTTTGGTGTAACCTTGTGTTTTTTAAAGTAATAAACAAATGCTAATGCTGGTATGGCTAATAAGTTAAGTAAATGGACTCCTATTGATAAACCTACCATATACGAGATAAAAACGATCCATCTTGAAGAATGAGGCTTGTCAGCTTCTTCTTCCCAACGTAAGATTCCCCAAAATACAATGGCCGTAAACAGCAAAGACATGGCATAAACTTCTGCTTCAACCGCAGAGAACCAGAAAGTGTCAGAAAAGGCGTAAGCTAATGAACCAACTAGCCCACTGCCTAGTACAGCAATCATTTTCCCGTCGGTTAACTCATCAAGATTATTTCCAACCGAAATTTTACGAGCAAAATAAGTTATGGTCCAAAAAAGGAACATAATGGTAAAAGCGCTACTAAGAGCAGAAATCATATTTACCCAGTAAGCTGCAGTTTCGGGTGTGGCAAACATTGAAAAAACTCTGCCAATCATCAAAAACAAGGGCGCACCTGGAGGGTGACCTACTTCTAATTTGTAAGAAGTTGCGATGAATTCCCCACAATCCCAGAAACTGGAAGTGGGCTCCATAGTAGATATGTAAACAAAAGCTGCGATGAAAAATACAATCCAGCCTCCAATAGTGTTCAATTTACTGTAATTCATGTGTTATTTTTATTTGTTGCGAATTTAATTATTCAATGTGGTTAGACAATTTGAAAAAAGTAATAAGATTTTATTTTATTCAATTCAGTTTTTTTTATTTTTGCATCCGCAATGACCGATGGTGTAACTGGCAACACATCTGTTTTTGGTACAGAAGAGTCTAGGTTCGAGCCCTAGTCGGTCAACTAAGCCCTCAACTTTATAAGTTGGGGGCTTTTTTGTATAACCCTCAAAAGTTAAGAAGGTTACAGTTTCTGAAAAAGTAACAGGTATTGCTGCGTATTAGACTGATTAAACTGTATTTGAATGAAAGAACGTGGCCATCTGTACAATCAGACAATACAGAAGTTCAATTTTTAGATAAATTTTTCTGAAATGCCTATTAGAATAGACAAGAGCATCAATGAAATTACCAGGGAGTCGCTGTAATTCTTTCTGTTGATGGCGATAAATTGTAAAACACCAACACCAATTACGATGAAATAAGCGGCATTGTTCTTCATAAAGATAAAGGAGAAGAGGTAAGCTAAGAATACCAATACAGCCATCCAAAATTTTGCTGGCTTTAACCCGATCACGACAGGTAATGTTTTAATACCAGCGATTTTGTCTCCTTTATAATCCTTTAAATCAATTATATTTAAGATTACTGTACCTGCTCCTAAGATAAAAACAGGAATCTTCCATCCTATTTGCATAATATCATATCCAACGTATTGAGCGCCAAGCAAAACAAGTAACAACGAATTAACGGCAATTGGCAATTTTGAAAGAACAGTTACTCTTTTCAAGCGCAACGGAGGAGCTGAATAAATAAAGTAATTCATCATAAAGATTAGGATAAATGTAAACGTCAACAAGCTCGAATACAATGCGTAAATCAGAGCTATTGCGAAAACCACCCATGCTAAATTGGAATAAAAATTTTGTGAAATGCTTTCAGAAAACAATGGTCGTTCAGGGTTGGATATTTTGTCGATTTCTATATCAACCATATTATTGGTTACAACAGCATGTTTCCATGCCATGGCAATTGCAATCATTGCAAAAATGCCATTGTAAAGGATACTAAGCTTAAATACCCCGCCTTTTGTCAAGCCATAAACAGCACCAAAAATGAAAAGCAACTCAAAGTAACCTAGCCTTAGCCACCTGAAATCTTTGAACACAATTTTAGCTTGCTTTGGAAAACGCATCACGAAAATTAAAACAAGACCAATAAAAAGAAGAAATAAATAATAGGGGACCAGCTGAGGAGAATAAGGCCGAGTGATTAAACTAATAACATAAGGAGTTGAGCAGAAAAAATAAATGAGAGTATAGGAAACTAGAAGGGCGTTAAACGTTTTAAATACATTCTTTGTTTTTGAATAAAAATAAAAACCGAAGCCAATCAAAACAAACAACACTTCTAATCGGTACCCCATAGAAGGGCCCATGTTTGGTTTAAAGAAGTTCTGAATATTGAGGTTTACTCCGATGCTGTTTCCGAAGAAAGTAAAGTATTTTGAGAAGAAGGCACCGTGTAATTCTGGCGATAAATAGCCTAAAGTTTGCTTTAAATCGAAAGCATGTAAGGCAACCAAATCAATAATTGGGCAAATAATAATTACCGGAATAAAGGTGAATACAACCTTATAAACGGAGTTTATTTTTTGCTTTGTAAGAGCGGAAATTATCACAACAAACCAGGTAACAAGCGCTAAATAGTACGTTGAATAATGAAGATGAGCATACCAGCTGGATATTTGAATTTCGCCATAAGCAAACACTTCTAAAAAATTCCGGACAACAATGCTGAATACAAAAACGAACAAATAATAGTAGAAAGGATAATCTGAATCCTCAACACTTTTAATTAATCGGTCGGCAAATTTTAACATTGGTTATTCTACAGATAAAAATTTAAGAATTTCATTACCTCCAAGTTGCCCAGATTTTAAAGCGGCATGAATTCCAAGAGGAAACCCATACAAATCTAAATAGTCGCCAGCAAGAAATATTCTTTTGCTTGGATTAAATATTGATCTTCCCATCCTTTCATAATAGCCTTTATCAGCGACGGCGGCAGCCATTTTCCAGAACTTATAATCTTCATGAGTAATTATTGATTCATCAAAACGACTTCCCCAAAGTTTATCCATGATAGTTCTAATTTCTTTGGCTTTACGTGTCTCACTAAATTGCTCAAATTGAGCCGCTTTTTTATCTGCAAAATGGAAATAGTAAACTTTAAGATTTGAGTTTGTGGTTTCACTTTTAATAATAGTTGAAGTGTAAAACTCGGGAGTTAAGGTATAGTTGAAATTAGGAAGCTTATCGTTTTTGGTAACCACAATATAAACGCTGTGCGAATTAAATTTGATGTTATCAAGCATGGAATAAACGGCAGGGTCTAGATTATATATTAAGTATTTAGTAATAGGAGCAGGGGTAGTTATTAAAGCACTTTTTGCTGTAACAGTAAAGTCTTTTCCATCTTTTTGATATTGCAATTCAACAAAGGTTCCTTTATCAGAAACATTTTTAACCTCAGCGCCAAGCTTTACTTTTCCTGTTATTTGAGACCTCATTTCATAAATTAACTCAGAGTTACCATTGGCATAATGATCGGTGGCCCAGGTTTTAAAAGCGTCACGCTGTCTTTTTGGATTGTATTGGCGAATATCACCGCTTTGCACAATGTTGAAAAAACTGTTCATTACTTTAATTTTCCATCCAGAATATAAACTGAAATCGATACCGTTTTTTGAGTCATATTCTTGCAAGTTGTTAATTTCAGCAACCGAAAACCCCACTTTATACATACACTCTAGAGGAACCATACATTTATGAATCTTTTGATTAATGTAGATATTCAAAGAATCGAGCCCCTCTAAAAGCCTACTTGGTTTGTATTCAAACGGAACAGATGTTTCTGGATAAGCTGAGTATGCACCAAGCTCGTAAACTACATCTTCAAATTTTCGCGTATTTACCCTGCCTCCAATTCTGCCTTGTTTTTCAAGAATCAGAACTTTTTTATCGTTTAAATTGTAAGCAGCCGCCAAACCAGATGCACCTGCACCCACTATAACAACATCGTATTCCGGGTTGGCTTGTCCATAGGTATCTGAAACAGATAAGATCAGAAAAATCGAAATATAGAAACGAAGGATAAATTTCATTTTAGGTTCTCTATTTTGGTAATAAGAATATTGTTGCTCGGATTTAATTGCGCTGCAAAGTTGTAAAAATTTAGCGCGTTTTGGATATCCTTTTTTTGAACCATTATATCTCCTAATATTTCCGCTTCCTCTGGATGATTTGGTTCAGCATTAAGCACTTTCGAGAGATAAAATATAGCACTATCAACATTGTTCATTTTGAAATGATAAATTCCCAAATTTGACCAAACCGGAACAAACTCTGGTCTTAAATTCATTGTTTGTAAATAGTATTTATAAGCCATTTTCAAGTTGCCTGTGTTTTCATAAATCTTGCCAAGGTTGTTTGTTAACTGATAATTGTTTTTTCTAAGGTTTAAGCCTTTGGTCAAAGTTGAAATCGCTGCTTGTGGCTTTTCAAGATAGGTAAATTGTATGTGCCCTAAATTATTAAGAGCTGTGTATGCTGTAGTATCAACATTGTAAGCTTGTTGGTAATAAAAAGCAGCATCTTCAAAAGCAGCAACAATATCAGGAGTTAGCGCCTGTGAAGCCTTCAATTTATTTAATGATTGCTGATGAATCTCATCAGCAATTATCAAATTTGCTCGTGCAGAATTTTTAAGATAAGGGATGTCAGCTGTAAAAAGATTAATTCTGCTTTTCCAATTAGAATTTCTGTTAATCGTTTTAAAACTATAAAAAGAGAAGCCTGAAATTAAAATCGCAAGCAACGCGATGCCTCTCCTTGTCTTAAAGTCCGGGTTTGAAATTGAGATATTAAGCACTTTAAAAAGGCCAACAACCAAAAGGATAATAAACCCAAAAGATGGAATAAACATTAATCGTTCACCAACAATTCCTGTTATAGGTAAAAATAAATTTGAAAATATTCCAAGTCCGAATAAGTAAATACCAATTGCGAAGGATATAAGTGGATTAGCTTTAATTGAAAACAAGCCCAAAAGGGCAAGTCCTGCATGTAACAGCAAAATAAAGATCATTTCAAAGGATAAAGAATTGGGTATAGGAATCATGTTAAACCCATAATAGAAAAGCTGTTTTACTGGGTAAATCAGCATTATAAAGTACGTTTCAATTGTTTTTATGAAAAACAGCAAGTTTTGATAGAATGGCGTATTATCAAACAAGGGATTTTGCTGAATTGTTAATGTTACAGCTTGCTCTTCTAATAAAGCCCTAGGTAAAAAATATGATATTAGACCAACCAAACCTCCAATTATGACAATTGTAAGTAGTTGAAAACCCCAAAGAGAAAAGATCTTGAAAGTATTTAGAATGATCTTTATGTTTTTATAAATCCAGAGCAAGGGTTGTCTAAAAATAACCAGCGCCATGGTAAATATCAAAAAAGGTAGTCCAACGTTAAAAAAGTCAACAACCGTTGAAAAAAGGAAAAGAACCCAAATCGAAAAATAGAATTTGTAATTTTTTAATCTTAATGAGTTCTTTTTAAATTTTATTGGGACATAAAAAACAGCAAAAAGGGTTAGAATAAGATGAACAATGGCCTCATCAAAACCAGGTTTTGTACCTATTCTTAACACGATATAAATACAAACAAGAGTTATAGACACGGGATTAAACAACAGTTTAAATCCAGCTTTTTCCGAATCTTTTGGGACTATAAATTTAGGTGCTTCAAATTGTTTGCTTGAGAAAAAAACAAAGAGACTTTTAACCAAAATGATTAAAAGAAAAATTATTCCTGACTCTTTGGATAGAATTGAAAGCCCTAGCAATAACATGATTGATACGATCACCAATAATTTATTCCGTAAAAGATAATATTTCGAGAATAAAATAATTCCGCTTAAACCAAATATAAAACTTAACAACTCTTCTCTATTTTTAAGACTTGCAACCACTTCGGTATGAATTGGATGGGCCAAGAACAACAATGTAATTATCAAGTGAATCGACCAATGTTGAGATGTGAAGCTTGAAACCAAAAAGTAAAAAATCAGAAGACCTATTATCAAATGGAAGAATAAATTAACAAGGTGGCTCAACATTGGATTCAAGCCAAATACTTGATGTTCAATAGCAAAAGTTATTTCCGCTATTGGCCTGTAGCCATATTGCTGGTCTTCTGACTCTACATAGCGGGAAGTTAGTATTTCAGGAACACCAAAAATACCTTTGGTTACCTGTTCGTTTAAGACTACATATTCATCATCTAGGTTATAGCCATTGTTTAACGTATTAGCATAAAGCGCAAAAACAACTAAGGCTATGGCAATTAATTGAACTTTGTATGACGTTATAAATGACTTCAGAATTGTTTATTTTGTAGCCATCGAAAATAATCAGTATTAATCAGATACACCATCAAATAAAGTAATTTGAGTAAAGTTATTTCAATTGTAATTCCGGTATTAAACGAAGAAGAGGGGATATCGCATTTTTTAGATGCAGTATTACAAGAATTTGATTCAATTAAATTAAAGCCAGAAATCGTCATAGTTGATGATGGAAGTACTGATGGAACATTGTTTTTGCTAAAGAAACAAGCAGAAGTATATTCAAACATTAAAATTGTTAGCTTAACTCGTAATTTCGGACATCAAGCCGCTATCGCTGCAGGATTAGAGCACGCAACAGGAGATGCTGTTATTACTATGGATGCAGATTTTCAAGATCCACCTTCGGTGATTCCTGAATTAATTCAACAATGGAAAAAAGGTTATAAAGTGGTTTTTACTAAAAGAAAACGACGAAAAGACAATATTTTTAAAAGAGCAACCGCATCAATCTACTATGCTCTACTTTATCGGTATTCAGATATAAAAATAAAGGGAAATATTGGCGATTATAGGTTGATCGATAAAGCGATTCACGAAAACTTAAAAGGAATAAAAGAAAAATCCAAATACTTACGTGGACTAATAAGCTGGATGGGCTATAAATATGAAGTTGTGGAGTTTGATCGACCCAAAAGAATGTTTGGTAGCTCAAAATTTAGCTTTTTAAAAATGTTTCGCCTTGCCATGGAAGGCATTCTTAATTTTTCTCTAGTTCCTTTAAGATTAGGCTTTTTGCTAGGTATTTTAATAATACCAATAGGTTTATTTTTCATAGGATACATCCTAGTTGACACCCTAATATTGGGTGAAATATACCCGCTATATAAATGGATTTCCGTGATCACTTTTACCTTTCAAGGGTTCATGTTTATACTGATGTGGATTTTAGCTGAATACATTGGAAAAATATACGAGCAAGACCGGTCGAGACCTCAATTTGTGATTGCAGAAAAGATTAATTTGGAATGAAAATTTTGATGCTAAATTACGAGTATCCACCAATTGGCGGAGGAGGCGGAGTAATTAGTAAGAACATTGCCGAAGGATTAGTTGCTTTGGGTAACGAAGTTCACGTGCTTACCTCAAATTTTAACCAGCTACCCGAAATTTCAAAACCAGTTGCTGATTTAAAAATTATCAGACTTAAGGTTAAAAGGGCTAAAAACCATCAATCAAATCCGGTTGAAATGCTAGACTGGATTATGAAAACTAAAAACTTTTGCAAAACGTATTTGGAGCAGCATTCGTTCGATATCTGTTTCTCGAATTTTGTGATGCCTGGAGGCGAAGTAGCTTTGTTTTTGAAAGAAAAATTCAACTTAAACTTTGTTGTAATATCACATGGTCATGACGTACCTTGGGTACATAGCAAAAGGTTGTGGCCATTGTATTTATTGGGTTACACCAAAATTAAAAAGGTGTTGAACAAAGCGGAATTAATATTTGTTCAAACGCCTAAGATGCTTCAGAACATATTGAGATTTAACAGTTCTTCAGAGCAAAAAGCGGTAGTAATTCCCAACGGATTTAGCCAAAGCATAATTAAGCAAAAGTCATCAAGTAAAACATTTACAGTGGTGTTTGCAGGGAGATTAGTAAATCAAAAAAGCCCAGATATTTTAATTCAAAGTTTCATTTCATTTCTTGACTCCGGCGCAGCAGGTGAGCTTCTAATTTATGGAGATGGTCCTTTGAGAAAGCACCTGCAGGTAATAGTTGACGGTTCTGGTTACGGAATGAAAATTAAATTTTCGGGAAAAGTTGGACATTCAGAAGTTATTGACGCTTTACATTCCTCTGATTTATATGTGACAACTTCTTTAAACGAAGGAATGAGCATGTCTATGATTGAGGCCGCTGCGGTGGGGTTACCAATTATCACAACACCTGTCAGCGGAGCTAATCAATTGATTAATGAGCACAACGGAATAGTTGTTCCTTTTAACGATGCTGAAAAAACAGCAACAGCTATTCAGAACATCTATTCTAAGTGGATGAATGGAAAGAGTTTGGTAGATCAAAACAAATTGGTTGAGATCAGAAAGAAGTACAATTGGGATGTGATTTGTACTCAATACAACAACCAACTTAAACTGTTGATGAAATGAAAATTCTTCATTTAATTGATCATATGAATGAAGGAGGTGCTCAAAAAATGGTACACTTTTTTTTGAACAACCCCAACGGAAACATTGTAAAAGCATATTCCTTAAAGCCTGCTAAATCAGAGAATTTAAATCTAAAAAGTTCTAATTCAAATGCTCCATTTTCAATTCGAAAATTATGGGATGTTAAAAATTATATTCATCAATTTGAACCAGAAATAGTACAGGTACATTTAAACAATGCCACGCTATTTTGCTTCTTTTTCATATTCATATTTCAAATTAAAACCAAGTGGATTATCCATGAGCATGGTGAGATCTTCCGAACAGATTTTATGGGTTGGGCTCTTAGGTTTTTGTATCGTCAAGTAAAGAATAGAGTGAAATTTGTGGCTGTTTCAGAAGCGGTTAGTAAGGAGATTTTAAGCAAAGGCTTTGGCAATTCAAATAACAATAAGGTGCTTAAAAATATTCCGTTTAGCGAAACTACAAGTGTAAAAAAAGAGGTCACGGACAAATTCACAATTGCTTTTGTTGGTAGGATAGCAAAACGCAAAAACTGGACTGATTTTTTACAAATTGCAACTCATTTTATTTCTGATGAAACGGTTGATTTCAAAACATATGGATCAGGCCCAGATGAATTTAAACTACATAAGCAAATAAATAAGTTAGCTTTAAACAAAAAGGTGGAGCACATTAATTGGATTGAATCAATGGATTCGGCTTACGCTAAGATTGATTGTGTTTTGTTACTTTCAGAATGGGAAGGGTTTTCTTTGGTGCAACTTGAGTCATTAAAAAAAGGGATACCCGTAATAGCCTATAACAATAAAGGGATGAATGAACTTGGTGGTGAACTTGGGGTAATTCAAGTCAACAATAAAAACATTAACGGAGTAGTTTCAATAATTAATAAATTACATGGAAACAAATCGTTTTATTTGAAAAACCAAACCGCTGCGAAAGAGTTGGTTTTAAGTTTTTCAAGAAAAGGTTATTTGGAGAGGCTTCAAAATATATACAGTTCAATATAAATGGAATTAAATCAAAGCGCCCTTTTTCAGTACAATCAATCACGTGATTCAAAAGTTACAGGTAAACTTTGTCATGCTCCTTTTGTTTCGATGAACTTTGATCAGTCGGGTAAAATTACTGCTTGTTGTTACAACCGAAAAGAGGTTTT
>TARA_B110000483_G_scaffold109216_1_pt1 | contig 12115 bp, 10 predicted proteins | sample TARA_B110000483 | Tara Oceans TARA_B110000483 (sample SAMEA4398176) | marine metagenome | biome: Polar Biome; feature: [SRF] surface water layer (ENVO:00010504); material: water (ENVO:00002006), including particulate matter (ENVO:01000060) such as... | depth 5 m
AGCAGTTTGTTCATATAGGGCGAATGAACAATGATCTTTACGTCGCTTCTAATCTCGAATTGCAACGCATCGAATAGTGGGTTTGGAGGAGAATACGGCGATATAGGGTAGGGGCTTTCTTCGGCCACATGGACTAGGGCCTAGCAGGGTTGCGTGGGTCAATGCTGTTTCTAGCGTGCGGTTCTTTCCAGAATAAAGGACACATGATGCCCGAATGCCATTACTCACCAAGAAGGACGTAAGGCGGATAACGTTTTTCGCCATAATATTCTGAGGGGTTGATCCGGTTGGTTATTTTTTGTAACGGCTTCACCGTGCCGTGCTAGGTATAATATGATTTTATCTCCTATTTTTGAGTGAGCTGGTAGCGACGAAAATTGCTTCGACCACCAAAATTATTATCAACAACGCTCATTCCTGATGTCTCTAAAATCCGGCACGACCGTTCATTTGAGGCTAAAGCCAAAGCAGAAACCTCTTTTAAATAGGCATTGTTTAACCCGTAATGAAGGGCTGCTTGAACCGCCTCAGGGGTTAACCCTTGCCCCCACCAACTATCTGATAACGTATAGCGTAATGAAAAATCGTCAAGATCGGGGCGTTTAACATACCCACATTCGCCAACAAACTCGCCGCTGGCTTTATGGGTTAGTGACCACATTCCAAGCCCTAAGTCTTTCCATTGTTGGCGGTAATGATCCAATTGAATCGTTGCTTGGGTGGCGTCAATGGGGCCTACGGTTGTGCCAGCCATGTTGGTGGGTGATCCTTTTAAATGGATCAAAAAGTTGATGTCTGCGGCATCAAAAGGCCGCATGATAAGTCTTTCTGTGATGATTTTTCTCATAGTCCATGGTCCTGTAATAGGGCAACGATAATATGGGGGCTTAGCGGTTGGTTCTGGCTACGCAGTCCTTTTGTATTTTGTTGGTGTCGATCAAAGAAAAAGTTTGTAAGGCTAATCATCTTAATTCCAAACACAAAAAAACGCGGCACTCATAAAGTACCGCGTTTTTAAGGAAACTCATTTGAGTTAATTCTTATACAGCGGCAGCTACCATTGCTTCAGCGATACGTCGTTCTGCCTCGGCTTTGGCTTTATTGGCATCATCAGCATTTTTCCAAGCTAAGGTTGCATCTTCTAAACGTTTTTGTGCTACTACTTTATCGATAGCGCTGACTTCAATGGCTTCTTCAGCCAAAACGGTGCAGCGCTCGGGTGAGATCTCACAGAACCCACCCGCAACAAAAATACGTTCTTTGACACTGCCACCTTCATGGATGTCGATAACTCCTGGACGCACAGTAGCGATCAGTGCTGAGTGTCCCGGAAGAACGCCCAAGTCACCCTCAGCGCCCGGAACGACAACCATCTCGACCGGCTCTGATTTCAAGAGCTTTGCGGGTGATACCAGTTCAAATTCGACCGTGTCGGCCATGCTAACTACTCCTTAGAAGGATTAAGCTTCTTAAACTTAACAACGCTTAAGCAGCGTCAGCTGCCATTTTTTCGGCTTTTTCAATCACAGCTTCAATCGTGCCAACCATGTAGAAGGCGGCTTCTGGTAGGTGATCGTAATCACCTTCTAGAATACCTTTGAAGCCTTTGATGGTGTCTTCAAGAGAAACCAACACACCAGGAGATCCGGTAAAGACTTCAGCTACGTGGAAAGGCTGAGACAAGAAGCGCTGAATTTTCCGTGCACGTGCAACGGTCAATTTATCTTCTTCTGACAATTCATCCATGCCCAAAATGGCAATAATGTCTTGTAACGATTTGTATGTTTGCAGAACCTGCTGAACGCCAGTAGCGATCGCATAATGCTCGTCACCGATGATACGTGGGTCCAGCATACGTGATGTTGAATCCAATGGATCCACTGCTGGGTAAATGCCCAATTCAGCGATTTGGCGGTTAAGAACCGTTGTCGCATCCAAGTGAGCAAAAGATGTTGCAGGCGCAGGGTCAGTCAAATCATCAGCAGGAACGTAAATAGCCTGAACCGATGTAATAGACCCTTTGTTTGTTGATGTAATGCGTTCCTGAAGCGTCCCCATGTCGGTAGCCAAAGTTGGCTGGTAACCCACAGCAGATGGAATACGACCCAAAAGCGCTGATACTTCAGATCCAGCTTGTGTGAAGCGGAAGATGTTATCAACAAAGAACAACACGTCTTGGCCTTCTTCATCACGGAAATACTCTGCCAGCGTCAAACCGGTCAAAGCAACACGTGCGCGCGCTCCTGGAGGCTCGTTCATCTGGCCATAAACCAAAGCTGCTTTTGATTCGCCGTCTAGGTTAATAACACCGCCTTCGATCATTTCGTGGTACAGATCGTTACCTTCGCGTGTCCGCTCGCCAACACCAGCAAAAACAGAGTATCCGCCGTGGCCTTTAGCAACGTTGTTGATCAATTCCATAATTAAAACTGTCTTACCAACACCAGCACCACCGAACAAACCAATTTTACCTCCCTTAGCGTAAGGAGCGATCAAATCAACAACCTTAATACCGGTTGTCAAAATTTCTGTATCTGTTGATTGCTCGCTAAATTCAGGCGCACTGCGGTGAATTGGAGACTTCATTTTGGTCAGAACAGGGCCACGTTCGTCAATCGGATCACCGATAACGTTCATAATCCGGCCCAAAGTTTCAGGACCCACGGGAACCATAATCGGGCTTCCGGTGTCTGTTACCTCTTTGCTGCGTTGCAGACCTTCAGTGGAGTCCATGGCAATGGTACGAACTGAGTTTTCACCCAAGTGCTGAGCTACCTCGAGCACCAATTCTTTGCCATGATTATCCACAGTTAATGCGCTCATAATCGAAGGCAGTTCACCTGTGAACTGAACGTCTATAACGGCACCCATAATCTGAGTAATTCTACCTGTTGCTTTATTTGTCATCGCTGATGCTCCTGTTGCCTTTCAGCGTTCGTGTAACTTACAAACGGATTAAAGTGCTTCCGCACCGGAGATGATTTCGATCAGCTCCTTGGTAATAACGGCCTGACGTGTCCGGTTATAGGTCATTGTCAAACTGTCGATCATATCGCCTGCGTTCCGCGAAGCACTGTCCATGGCGGACATACGTGCGCCATGTTCAGATGCCGAGCTTTCCAGCATAGCTTGGAAAATTTGCATACCCAAGTTTCGGGGTAACAAGTCGGCCAAAATTTCTTCTTCGTCAGGCTCGAAGATATAAACAGACTTCGGACCTTCAACTGCGGCAGCTTCTTCATCCCCATCACCAGCGACTGCTGGTGAAAACGGGATGAGCTGCTGAGGTGTTACGATTTGTGTCATTGCAGATTGGAAACGGTTGAAAACGATTGTACACACATCAAATTCGCGGGCTTCAAACATCGTCGTGATGCGATCCGCAACACCAGTTGCTTCATGAAATTCAACGCCTTTTTTGCCGATACCAATAACAACATCAATTGTCTCGTTAGCAAATTCACGTTTCATAACATCATGCGCTTTGCGTCCAACAAACAGGATCTTAACTATTTTGCCGTCTGCTTTAAGCTTATGAGCCATTTCCCTGGTTTGCCGGACAATCGAGCCGTTAAACCCGCCACACAGTCCCCGGTCTGCCGTAAAGGCAACAAGCAAATGCGTTTGATCTTTGCCATTTCCAGCGAGCAATTCAGGGGCGCCATCGACGCCGCCCAAAGATGCTGCCAACGATCCAAGCATTCGTTCCATGCGTTCCGCAAAGGGACGGGCTGCTTCAGCTGATTCTTGTGCCCGACGAAGTTTAGCCGCAGCCACCATTTTCATAGCAGATGTAATCTTCTTCGTCGATTGGACACTCGTAATCCGAACTTTTAGGTCTTTAAGATTGGCCATAGATGCCTATCCGATCCTATTCGTTATAATCTACGGTTTAAGCGTACGTCTTGACGAAATCTTCAAGAATGCTTTTTAACTTCTTGGTGGTATCATCAGAAAGCGCTTGCTCGGAACGTATCGTTGCTAACACGTCTTCGTGCTTGGCGCGGAATTCGCTAATGAATTGTTTCTCAAATGTAGTTATTTGGTTGACAGGAATGCTGTCTGTAAAGCCATTAACACCAGCAAAGATCACAACAACCTGCTCTTCAACAGGGTATGGAGCGTATTGTGGCTGTTTCAGCAATTCGGTTAAACGGGCACCACGAGCCAACAACTGCTGGGTTGATGCGTCTAAATCGGAAGCAAACTGAGCGAACGCCGCCATTTCACGGTATTGAGCCAATTCCAATTTGATGGAGCCAGCAACCTGCTTCATGGCTTTGATCTGAGCTGCTGAACCCACACGAGACACCGACAAACCAACATTTACAGCTGGGCGAATGCCTTTGTAGAACAATTCGGTTTCTAAGAAAATCTGACCATCTGTAATCGAAATTACGTTGGTCGGAATATAAGCAGAAACATCACCAGCTTGTGTTTCAATAACAGGCAGAGCTGTCAATGAGCCGTTACCAGCCGCATCACCCAATTTACAGGCGCGCTCTAGTAATCTGGAGTGAAGATAGAAAACATCACCCGGATACGCTTCACGTCCTGGAGGACGACGAAGGAGTAGAGACATTTGGCGATAAGCCACAGCCTGTTTTGTTAAATCGTCATAGAAGATAACCGCGTGCTGACCATTATCACGGAAAAATTCGCCCATTGTAGCGCCCGTGTAAGGTGCCATAAACTGCAACGGAGCAGGCTCTGATGCAGTCGCAGCAACAACGATGGAATATTTCATTGCGTCATAGTCTTCTAAAGTCTTAACCAACTGAGCAACCGTTGAGCGCTTTTGGCCAACAGCTACGTATATACAGAACAATTTCTCTGAATCATTTTTTGCAGCGTCGTTGGTTTTCTTCTGGTTCAAAATCGTGTCCAGAATAACCGCTGTTTTACCAGTTTGACGGTCACCAATGATCAATTCGCGTTGTCCACGGCCAACCGGGATCAACGAATCGATGGCTTTAAGACCAGTCTGCATAGGCTCATGCACAGATTTCCGTGGAATAATGCCAGGCGCTTTAACTTCAACCAAGCTCCGTGTGACGTCTGTTAATGGTCCTTTACCGTCGATGGGGTTACCCAACGCGTCAACAACACGACCCAAAAGGCCTTTGCCGATAGGAACGTCAACAATCTCACCTGTACGCTTGACGGTGTCGCCTTCGCGGATGGTACGGTCATCGCCAAAAATAACGATACCAACGTTATCTGTTTCTAGGTTCAAGGCCATGCCTTTAATACCACCAGGAAACTCAACCATCTCACCAGCTTGAACTTGGTCAAGACCATGTACGCGGGCGATGCCATCGCCTACGGATAGAACTTGTCCAACTTCTGCTACTTCAGCTTCTGAGCCAAAATCAGCAATTTGTTTTTTTAATATCGCAGAAATTTCCGCGGCACGGATTTCCATTAACCGACCCCTTTCATGGAGAAACGAAGCTGGTTCAGCTTCGTTTTCAAAGAACTATCAACCATCCGAGAACCAACCTTAACAATAAGGCCGCCTAAAAGGCTTTCGTCAACGCTAGCGTCAACCGAAACATTGGTCCCTGTGGCACTTTTTAAAGAATCTTCTATGGCCTTAAGCTGCTTTGCAGTTAGCTTTTTGGCCGATACAACTGCTGCCGTGGATTCGCCGCGCAATGAGTTGAGTAAGGATTGATATGCCTTAATCATTGCGGGTAGGGCAAAAAGCCTACGGTTTTGGGCAACAAGCCCAATAAATTTACGCGAGAGATCGCTGATTTTAGCCGCTTCCATAACAGCAGCCATAGCCGACCCTTGATCATCACGGGAAATGACCGGCGATCTGATAAGGCGGTTTAAATCATCCGATTCGTTAAGCATTTGAGCCAGAACTGATAAATCATCAGCCACTTGGTCCAATTGCTTGTCCGTTTTGGCAAGCTCGAAAAGCGCTGTAGCGTAGCGGCCTGCTAGACCGGTGGCGCCGATTACATCCGATGACACTTGTGAAATCCTCGTCTTTTAATAAATTATAATAATTAAACTTAAGCCAACTGGTAATCAAATCGAAGACTTAACAAATCAAAGTCTTATCTACTTATTAAAGCCTAAACCCACTTCATAAATTTTTAATAATGAAGCGGGCACTTCGTACCATACTCAATCCGGCTATGCAACGGACTCTGAGCACTTTTTGCAATGCAATAAAACAAAGATCATCCAAGCCTCTGTTTTTAGAAAAAACTCATAGGATCAACATCAATTTGGATACGAACCTTTTTGTACTTTTCTGACCTAGCTATCCATTGCCTGATCAACGGTTGAACTGCCGTATCCTTAGTTGCTTTTAGTAATAACCGCCTCCGATGAAGGCCGCGCAAAAGGGCGATGGGGGCGGGGGCGGGGCCTAATACGGAAATGTTGGGGCCGCTGGGTGCGGATCGGGCAAGAGCTTGGGCGGCATAATCTACATTTGATTCAATTGGACCTGAAACAATCAGGGCAACAAGCCTTCCAAACGGCGGCATCATGGCTTCACGACGAGCTTTGGTCTCTATCTCAATAAACTTATCTTTATCGCCTGAAAGCAGGGCTAACATGACCGGATGCTTCGGCATATAAGTTTGTAACAGTACGCGCCCCGGTTTTTCCCCTCGCCCGGCCCGGCCAGCAACCTGATATAAAAGCTGGAATGTGCGTTCAGAAGCGCGTGGGTCTCCGCCTTGAAGGCCCAAATCGGCATCGATGACCCCAACCAATGTTAGCAAGGGGAAATGATATCCCTTGGCCACAATTTGAGTGCCGATGATCAAGTCGACTGCATGGTTTTCGATCTGGCGCACAAGTTCGCCCGCCGCTCTCGGCGATTGAATGTTGTCGCTGGCGGCAATGGTCATGCGAATATTGGGGATTAAGGCTTCAATCTCTTCGGCTAAGCGTTCAACCCCCGGCCCACAAGCAACCAAACTGTTTTCGGTTTTGCATTCGGGGCATTCGCTGGGTGGCGTTATATGAAAGCCGCAATGGTGACATTGTAAGCGCTCGGCTGAGCGGTGCTCTACCAGCCACGCCGTACAGCGTGGGCATTGGAACCGATGACCGCAGGTTCGGCACAAAGTTAAGGGTGCGTAGCCCCTGCGGTTCAAAAACAATAAAACTTGTTCGCCAGCCGCTATGGTTTGTTTGATGGCAATTGTCAGTGCGGGTGATAACCATTGTCCCTTAGGGGGTGGCGATTTGATCATATCGACAGCTTTAATGTCGGGTAATTGAGCGCCCGCATGGCGGACCGGAAGTTCATAACCCGTATAACGCCCCCCGGCGACATTGATAATGGTTTCTAAGGAAGGCGTTGCGGATGCCAAAGTTATGGGAATTTGCCCCAATCTGGCTCGAACAACAGCCATATCGCGGGCATTATAGATAACGCCTTCTTCTTGTTTGAAGGCCCCATCATGTTCTTCATCGACGACAATAAGCCTTAGATTTAGATATGGTAAAAACAAGGCGGAGCGTGCACCGACGACGACTTTTGCCCGCCCCTCAGTCACTGCCCGCCATGTATGGCGGCGTTGACTTACGGTTAAGTCTGAGTGCCAAACCGATGGGTCAACACCGAATCGAGCCCGAAAACGCTCTAGCCATTGGGCACTTAAAGCAATTTCAGGCAGCATAACAAGAGTTTGCCCGCCGTGCCGTAACGCTTCGGCTACAGCTTCAAAGTAGACTTCGGTTTTTCCAGAACCCGGAACGCCATCCAGCAAAGAGACTGAAAACTCACCCGGCTCAACAGCTTTGACAAGTTCTTCCGCAGCCGTTGCCTGTGTGTCAGATAACCTAACCCCTTGGCGTTCTGGGTCTGGCTCGCTTATTTCAGGTTCAGGTGACAAAGAAACTTTGGTCAGCGCCCCCGCTTCATACAGGCCTTTGACAACGCCCGGGCTTGTCGCTGCTTCACGGGCTAATTCTGTGGTTGTTCGGGGAGGGCCGCCTTTTAAAACGTCCAAAATACGTGATCGGGCTGGGGTCATGCGCAAATCTGGCATTTCAGGCGCCCGAATATAAGCGGCAATGGGTTTTGGTGGGTCCAAAGCATCGCGAACGCTCATAGCCATTTTAAGCACAAGCCCTTTGGCTTGCAGGGTGTAATTTGCCGTCCAATCGACAAATTGGCGCGAAACCTTAGGCAACGGCGGGCAATCCAATCGCGATGAAATATCTTTAAGTTTATTTTCATGCACTTCCCCTGATGCGTTGCCCCAAACAACGCCAATGGCAATGCGCGGCCCTAAAGGCACACGAACAAAGTCGCCTTCCATGACAGTCATTTGCTCGCCGACCCGGTAATCATACGCGCCCCCAAAGGGCAACGGCAATTGAACCGCAACACGCGATCCAGGAGGGTAGCTGGTGGGCATCGATTTTTTTGACATAAATAAAGGCAGGCGTTTCTTATTTGTTAAGGATACATCGTTAACTTTGTATCAGTGTATAATAAAGCGATTCGCAGCCTTGGCGACGAATAAAAGGAAAAAAGAGATGGCTCCGCAGTTAGAAGACACTTTTTTAGAGCAAGATGACGATATGGAACTTGGTTTAATTCAGCTAGAAGAATCTGATGTAGCTGAGTATTTACGTCAAAACCCGAACTTTTTTAAAAAACACGCGGATATCATGAGCGATGTTGTCGCCCCTGAACGGAGGACCGGGGATGGGGTTGTTGATTTACAGCGCGTAATGCTGGATCGTAATTCGTCTGAATTGGATGAATTGCGCAACTGTGCTCAAGAAGTGATTGAAACCAGCCGCAGCAATATGTCGACACAGACCCGCACGCATGCCTCTGTTTTGGCTGCCGCCTCTGCAAAAAATTTCGCACATCTGGTTCAAATTATTGATACGGACTGGCCTTTTCTATTGGATGTGGACATAGTTTCAATTGGGTTTCAGCCTTCACATATTCCAGATCGGCGTTTGATCTCAGAAAATGTTCGGCAATTGCCAACAGGCGAGGTCGATCGTTTGATTGGCATTGATCAAGACATTTGCCTATATAGCGAAATTTTGGATGATGGGACGTTATTTGGCCCAAGCGCCGGACTGGTTCGTTCGGCCGCAGTTGCCCGCATTCGCCCTTCGCTTGCGTCCCCCATCGGGATTATGGCATTGGGTTCACGCGGAGATGTGTTTAACCCTCGCCAAGGCTCCGAGCTGATTGGCTTTTTGGTTCGCGTGTTGGAAACCTTAATCCACCGTGAATTGGCTGATATCGAATGATTGAAATTGCCGAACCTGCTGTTGTTAAAGCTCTTACCGATTGGCAGGATTGGCTAACGCACGAAAAGCACTATTCAGCACATACGTTGGATGCTTATAGCCGTGATGTCATTTCGTTCTTTAAATTTCTGGGCAGGCATTTAGGCCATGCGCCGGGATTAGAAGATTTAGACCGTTTAAGTACCCGTGACTTTAGGGGGTATTTGGCGCGCCAAAATGCAGAGGGGTTGGAACGCACATCAACGGCCCGGGCGATGTCGACGCTGAAAACGTTTTTTAAGTATTTGGTCCGCGAAGGACGTATTGAAAATACGGTCATTCAAACCGTCCGCATTCCAAAAGTCCCAAAATCAATTCCCAAAGCCCTATCCATTCAAGACGCTTTAACAGCCTTAGACGTGGTTGAAGAGTTAAGTGATGACGTATGGGTTGGGAAGCGGGATAAAGCTTTGTTGACGTTATTGTACGGCTGCGGCCTGCGGTTAGGGGAAGCACTGAAATTAAGCCGTGATGAAGGTCTGCGGGCTCTTGATGGCGATGCCTCGTTGGTGATTAGCGGTAAGGGCGGCAAGCAGCGGCTCGTTCCTGTATTACCTGCTGTGAGTATAGCAATTCAAGATTACTTGGACGTATGCCCGTTTCAGTTTGAGGGTGATGCCCCGTTGTTTGTCGGCGTTCGCGGCAAGCGGCTTAATCCGGCTATTGCCCAAAAAACAGTTCGTGAATTACGCGCTTTGTTAAAATTACCTGATAGCGCCACTCCGCATGCGTTGCGTCACAGTTTTGCCACGCACTTATTGGGTGGCGGCGGTGATTTAAGGACGATACAAGAATTATTAGGCCATGCGTCATTGTCTTCAACCCAACGCTATACAGAAGTGGACGGTGAGCATTTATCAATGGTTTACGATGCTACTCATCCGAGAGCTAAAAGAAGCTAATTATTCACGTTGCGATTTTCCAAGAAATTTAATGAAGAGTGGGCCTAAGGCGACGACAGCCCCGGTCATAGCAAAGGCAATGCCCCATGATTGTGTCGTTGTGCCGCCAACGCCCGATGGACTGCTTAAATCGAGGGTTAATCCAAAGATAAGCGGTCCGGCGAACGAGCCCATAAAGCCGATGCAGGAATGCACTGCCATGGTCGTTCCGCGGTATCCCGCAGGTGCTGCGCCAACCACTCCGGCTGTGATGGACGACGATTCACCGGTAATGGCAATTCCATAAATAACCAATAATATGGCAACGAAAATGAATGGTAATTCAGCCGCGAATCCGATCAAACACGCGAACACTGCTGATACCCACATGATGATGGTAATCGCTTTGTGCCTACCAATGCGCCGGGAAAGTTCGTTCCCTAAAACGCTGGCGGGAAGGGCAAAGATGTTAGAGATGGCCGCCCAAGCGGTTGCTGAAAACAATAAATTTTGCCCCGGTTGGGTTGATGCTGAATAGGCCAGGAACGCAACCAGCCACGACCGATAGGCAAACAATTCAAAGTTATGAACCGTATACGCCAACACATAAGCCATTGCCGGTTTGTGTTTAAGCACGGGCCTAAAATCTAGAGGGTGTGTGGTGGAGGCCTTGTGAGGTCGGGGGTCTTTGGCGGGTAAGAAAACCTGAGCAATAGCAATTGAAATCAACGGCCCGATGATAGCAACCAAAAACGCTGTTTGCCAGTCCCAACGGGTCGCAATCTCACCAGCAGAAAAATAGGATAGCGCCAAGCCAATACTAAAACTTGAGGTATAAAAGGCAACCGCGCGGCTATTGTCTGACTTAGGGTTTAAATGATCCAGATGATCGGTTAATAATTTCAATCCCGGCATATACGATCCGGCCAAGCCAATACCACCTATGGCTCTAAAGATCATTGCCGACCAAAAACCATCAACGCCATACGCAAACCCGAAGCTGGATAGGGCGGTTAGAAGAAGACTGAAGAAATAGACTTTGCGCGGTGCCCAATGGTCGGTCATGGTGACCAATAAGGGAACTGCAAGCAGGTACCCGCCGAAGTAAATGCCGTTTAACCAGCCTGCATCTGTATTAGTAAGCTGCCACTTTTCGATGAACTCAGGCAATAACGCTGGGAAGGTGACAGTGCCCAACATACTGAAAATTTCAGCAATGCAGACCAAAATAATAAGCTGCTTAGGCGTTGGGGTTCGCATTAATACTGGCCTGACGTCAGAACTTATTTGGGTTATTTAGATATGAAGTGCGCGACCACCAACACCTAATGCCGCTTCCTTTATGGCTTCAGATAAACCTGGGTGTCCGTGACAAATTCGGGCAACGTCTTCAGCACTTGCACTTAATTCCATGGCTACAACAATTTCCTGAATTAAATCACCCGCTTGTGGTCCAATAATGTGACAGCCCAAGACGGCATCGGTTTTTTTGTCTGCCAGAATTTTAACGAAGCCTTCTGCATCGGCATTTGTTCGCGCCCGTGAATTGGCCGAGAAAGGAAACTTGCCGACGTTATATTCAATTCCAGCTTCTTTTAATTGCTCTTCGTTTTTGCCAACACTCGCGACTTCTGGGTGGGTGTAGACAATGCCGGTGATTAAATTGTAATCGATGTGGCCCGTTTGTCCGGAAATAATTTCAGCACAAACAGAACCTTCGTCTTCGGCTTTGTGTGCTAACATTGCACCACCAATAACATCGCCAACCGCATAAATGCCTTCGACGTTGGTTTGGTAATCTTCGTCAACTGGAATAAAGCCACGCTCATCAACTTTAATGCCAACTTTATCAAGACCCAGTTTATCGGTGAATGGTCGACGACCAATAGCAACTAATACCACATCCGCTTTAAGCGTGTCGGCTTTGCCGCCATCTC
>TARA_B110000483_G_scaffold243516_1_pt1 | contig 12112 bp, 11 predicted proteins | sample TARA_B110000483 | Tara Oceans TARA_B110000483 (sample SAMEA4398176) | marine metagenome | biome: Polar Biome; feature: [SRF] surface water layer (ENVO:00010504); material: water (ENVO:00002006), including particulate matter (ENVO:01000060) such as... | depth 5 m
GTTATGGCGAAGTTACGGTATTCTAGAGATGGTAAATTCAAAATTGTTAAAATTGATAATATTATAAAAATAAATTTATTTTTTTTGTTAATCATATATTTAATGGCGATTACATATTCGTCTATAAACATAAAAATAAATGCTAAAATGTGTCTAGATCCTGGTATAGCGCCATGGAAACCCACCCAGAGACTTAAAATACACGACATAAGAAAAATAATTAATAATTTTAATATTGTATTTTTATTAAAGCCTATAACTATTAACATGAATGGAATAAATAAAGAAAAAATAGTTCCAGCTCCTGTTGCAAAATAAAACTTAAACAAGTTTTTAAAGTTTTTTAATATATCAAAAGTAGGATGTTGATTTGTAAAATAAGATAAAATAAACTCTGTATCACCTAACGCATAACTCAACAATATAAATATAATTAGATATGAAAAAACTAATAAAATTAAATCAATTATTTTTTTAAAGTTTAAAAAATTTAAATAAAAATTTTTATTATTTAATTCATTAACTCTTAAACCAAAAATTACTAAGATATAAAAAGGTTTTGTAAAAAGTAACAACAAGCCTATAGCAAATCTTATATAAATATTTGAAAAATAAATATAATTTAAAATTAAAAATATTGATAAAGACTCTAAATATTGACCTGTTAAGAGAAAAATAAGACTTGTTCCGAAAAAAATTATTATTGACAAATATGTGGAATGAATCTTATTCAAATCACGATCTTGAAGTATTTTATTAAATAGGAAAATTGACATTACTGAGCATAAAGTCAATATATATCCTGAAAAATATTGTATAAAAAAAAAATTATCTATTTCAAAAAAAGATAAAACTTCGTAAGTAATAAAATAAATAATGCCAGTCTGTAATAACCAGGTTAACCTATGAAGGGTAGTATAGAATGTATGCTTTTGAGCATCATCATAAAATAATTTTTGATCTGTTGATAAATGTTTAAAGAATTCAAAATATGAACCTTCAAATTGATTAAAATCATAAATATAATTAAAAACTTCTAAATCATCAGATCCTAAACGACCTCTAAATAAAATAAATGATATTACTAAAGCAAATAAAAAATAACTTAAATATGATTTTTTAAAAAATAATAAAAAATTATTTTTCATTAATTATATCATTTAAAATATGGTAAATATTTTTTTTTGGTTTCCAGCCTAGTTTTTTGATTTCACGGTTATTTCCAAGAATTATTTTTTCATCAAATTTTCTATATAATTTTTTATCAATTTTTAGACTAAAATTGTTTTTAGAAATTTTTTTCATAATTTCTATTATTTCTTTTATTTTAGTTAATTTATTTGAAGAAATAATATAACTTTTTCCAGGTGTGCCTTTTATTTTAATCGTATCTAAAGCATTAACAACATCGTCAACATGTAAAAAATCTCTTTGATTTTCTATGTTGCCTACCCTTAGTGAAAAATTTTTTTTATTATTATTTCTTTTTAACTGATTACAAAAATCTTGGAATACATCAAAATTTTTACCATTTCCCGAAGTATTAAATATTAAAGCTGAGCAAACATCAAAACTGTACATCTTGTGATAAATCTCAGCCAGTATAACCTGCACTTGTTTTGTAAAACCATAAATATGATCTGGATTAGCTATTGATTTTTCATTAATGGGAAGTTCATTTTTTTTTTTTGATCCAAATTGAGCACTTGAACCAGCAATTATTATTTTTGGATTAATATTTAATTTTTTAAGACTATCAAATAAGTAAAAAGTTCCATTAAGATTTGTTTTTATTGTCAGATCTGGATTTTTAAAAGAAAAAGTTGGATGACTTTTTGCAGCTAAATGAAAAATATAATCTGGTTTAGTTTTGTCTAATAAACTATAAACTTCATTTTTATTTGTAAAATTACATTTAATATATTGTGCTTTCTTAATTTTTGTAATTTCTCTCTTGTAATAAGATCCATATACTTTAAATTTTTTTTTTATATAAAATGAAATTAGTTTCTTTCCTATAAACCCTTCTGAACCAGTAATAAGTATTTTTTTCATATTAAGTATTTAGTAATTTTTTGATTAAATTTTTTGGACGTAAATTTTCTTTTAAACATTATAAAATTTTTTTCTAAAATTTTTTTTTGTATTTTGTTATTTAAGATTATTTTTCTTAAATTTATTTCAAATTCATATATCTTTTTAAATTTAAGTAAATTACTGTTTGTTATTTCTACAGATCCTCCTGAATTATGAGTAAAACAAATCATACCTTTTTTGCTCATTTCTAATAAAGATCTGCCAAAATGTTCTTCCTCACATAAGTGTAAACCGTATTTGTTATTTTTTAAAAGATTATTTAGTTTTGAATAAGTTACATGTCCTAAAAATTCTATATGATTACTGTATTTACTTTTATAATATTCAACTTTTCTTTTGATGTTTTCTTTTACAGGACCAATTATTAATAATTTATTTAATTTCAAATCTTTATTCTGAGATTTAATTTTAACAAAAATTTTAATGGCTTCAAAAGTTTTTTTGTCAGGACCAACGCGTCCAAGAATAATAAAATTATTTTTTCTCCTTAAAAACTTTGAAAAATTTAATTTCTCTTGATCTGGGATATTAAATGTCGGATATATCAATTTAGACTTTTTTTCATAAATCTTAGAAAATCTTTTTTGGGTCCATTTAGAATTTAATAAAGATTTATTTTTAGAATAAAATTTATTATTAATTAAGAAATAAGCTCTTACAAACAGAGATATTAAAAATCTTAGTATAAATTTATAAATTTCATATTTTTTTGTACCTATTGCTAAATAGTGTCTGGGATTGAGTGAATAAAATGGATGATGAATATATTGATAGACTTTATAATATTTTGATAAAAATTCTCCTGCTGCAGAAAATAAAAATTTGTATGTTCTATTATTATATTTATTATTCAAAATATATATTAAATAAATTTGTGACAAAAAAATAAATTTTTTACAAAAGAAATTTAAAAATACATTTTTGGACTTTACACCAACTAAATTTATTTTTTTATTAAATCTAATATTTTTATTAATACATCCATTTTGATAGTAATACAAATCTATCTCATATGAACTTGCCAATAGATTACAAACGTATTCACAAAAAATTTCTCCTCCTCCAAACTCATGCAGTTGCGGAAAAGTTATTGCAATTTTTTTTTTCATAAATATCTCATTAAAATATTAGTATAATTATCTTTATTATGTGTTTGCGAATATTTATTTTGCATTGATTTTATTTTAAAATCTATTTTTTTTGCAAAGATTTTTTTCAAATTTTTTTCTAGCATAAATTTTGACCAATCTTTAATAACCAAATCATTTAATCCAAATCTCTTATACTCATTAGCCATCCACGTATTTTCTGTAACTAAAATTATTTTTTTTAATATTGTTCCTTCTATAAATATGCCAGAAGTTCTATTTTTGTATAATTCTCCTGAATAAGGTAAAATAATGACATCAGACATTTTCATTACTTTAATATACTCATAATTACTTAGATTATTTTTTAAAAATTTTATTTTAAATAAAAATTTTTTTTTACTATCAAATTTTTCATTTATTAAAATTTGATATTTTTTATTGTTATTTAGTTCTAAAAAATTTCTAAAATTTAATCCAAACTTTTCTGATCTATACTGACCTGGAAAATAAAGTTTAATATGTTGCTGTTTTTTATTTTTTTTATTTTTGAGATCTATATTTGTGTGAGGTACAGGTAATAATACCACTTTATTAACATGTCTTTTGCCTAAAATAAGCTTAAGATTATTTGTATCTGTTAGTATTTTTAAAATTAAAAATTTTTTACCAATTAAATTAATAAACAAATCAAAAATAATTTTTTTTATTCCCTTAAAATCATACCGACAATAAATTAATATTGTTTTTCCTTTGAATTTACAAGAATAGAAAATTAATAAAAATGAAATCAAAAAATCAAAACTATATCCATCAATAATTACTGAGTCTTTATTTGAAAAATTTTTTTTGTTAAAATATTTTTTTAAATTAATTAAATTTTTAACCATCTTAATTAATAGAGTCGTATATCCAGTTGATCTATTTTCTATATTTTTGATACACTCAATATCTCTTAAAGTAATTTTATTTCTATGCGGCAATATTAAAGATAATTTATTTTGTGATTTATATGCTAATAATCGGTAACTTTTTAAAAATGAAGCTTCGTGACCTGAATGATCTATCCAACTTGGTAATATACAAAAAAATCTACTTTTAAAAAAATTTTTTTTCATACCATTTAATTGTCTCCTTCAAGCCAATCATTAAAGGTGTTAAATTTTTCTGGTATGTAGGTATGATTTTTTTAATCCTGTTAACATTGATCTTTTTATTTAATGCCCCTACATATTTTGATTTATCATAAAAAATTTTTTTGTGATCATAATTCAAAATTTTACATATTGTTATTGCAAATTTCTTGATTGTATGGTTTTTTCCTTGGCCTATATTTATTATTTCATTGTTGATTTTATTATTAACTTTAATAAGGTTTGATATAAAATCATTTACATGAATAATTTCCCTCTTCTGCAAACCATTACCCCATAGTTTTACTTTTTTATTTTTATATTTACCATTAAGAATTTTTCGAATTAGATCAAATATGAAATGTTGCTGTCTATCATCTTCATGATAGCTTGATCCATATAATGTTGAAGGAACGACACACAACCATTTCATTTTGTATTGTTTTTCCATTGAAATAGCCCCCTGTAATAACATTTTTTTTGTCATCGCATATGTTGTTAAGCTACTATGTGGTTTATCATGTAAATAATTTTTTTCTAAAAAATTTCCATTTTCATCATAACAACAACTTGTTCCTATAAAAATTAATTTAGCTTTTGAATTTTTTTGTTTCCACCAATTCAAAATATTCGTGTTTATAAGTTGATTTCTAATCCACTGATCAGCTGGATACTTTAAACAAAAATCACCTGCTTGTGTCCATGCAGCAAGATGGTAAATTTCATCAAATTTATCTTTAATTTTAAATAAATTTTTTATATTTAAAAGATTAATTCTTTTTGAACTAGGTGCGTACACCTTATGGTTTTTTGATAGCTCTTTAATAAGATGCCTACCTAAAAAACCTGAACCACCTGTAATAAAAATTTTTTTTTTAATCATTAACTTTTATTGGAAAATAAAATTTTATTCCCTTTTTAATTAAATTCTTATTTTTTTTTAAAATTTCTGTTTTAAAATTCCAAGCTAGAACATAGTAAATATCTGGCAATTTTTTGACATTATCCTCCATTTTTATTGGAATATGAGTTCCGGGACTATAGAGGCCGTCTCTTAAATTATTTTTTTCAAGTAGTATTGGTATTAATTTAGTATCTATTTTGAAGTAATTTAATAGCGTATTACCTTTAACAGGTGCCCCCATGCCATAGACAATTTTGTTATTTTTTTTACATTTTTTTAAAAAGGTTAAATTTTCTTTTTTTAAAAGTTTTATTTTTTTCGAAAAATTTTCATAATATTTTATATTATTGCATCCAGATTTTTTTTCTAAGTCGTATAAATTATTTAATCTTTTAGTTTTTTTTCTTATACCTTTGTTGCAAATATAAGCTACCATTTGTCCACCATGAACTTTTGCTAAATGAGCATCAAAAATTTCTAAGCCATGTTTATTTAACAAAAATTCTAGTGTTTTAAGATTGTAATATAATAGATGTTCGTGGTAAATTTGATCAAATGCAGTATTTTCAACTATTTTTTTCATATATAAAAACTGAACTATAAATATCCCATTCTCTTTAATTAAGTATTTGACACCACGAGTGAAAGAATGGAGTTCCTCAAGGTGAAAAAATACACCTGATGCATTTATAAAATCAAATTTGGTTTTTATTTTTTTTGCATTTTTTAAATTAAAAAACATATTCATTGTTTTAATTTTTTTTTTATTTGCCATTTTTGCTATATTTTTTGATGACTCGACTCCAAGTATTTTCCATCCTAATTTTTTAAAATGATTTAAAAATGTGCCATCATTTGATCCTAAATCTAGAATAGATTTATTTTTTTTTTCTTTATTAAATTTTTTATTAATTTCTTTTGAAACATTTAGAAAGTGATCTGATAACGTTTTGGTAATACCTGAAAGATAAGTATGATTGGAAAACATAATCTCTTTTTTTACAGTGTAATTAAGTTGAACTGTGTTACACGTGTTACAATATAATAATAACAATGGATAAAATTTTTCATATCCTAATTGTTTCTTTTTTAAAAAATCATTACACCAAGGTTGCTCCCCAAGATCCAAAATCTTAGATAATTTTTCTGAAAAACAAACTCTACATTTCATATCTATTAATTAAGAATTTTTTTTAAGTTGTTTAGCAAAACATCAATCTTTTTAGTATCTTGATCAGGGCCTGATGGGAAATAAAATGAATATTTGTTATAACTATTTGAATTCTTAAATGTTTTTTTATTGCTTAAAAATTTTTGAAAATATTCCGTTTTATGTAAACTTTGGTAATTAACTCTTATCATTTTTTTTGAATTTTTTATTTTATTAAAAATTAAATTTTTTTTCTTACTATAGCACTCTATATACAATGGTATTCTTCCAGTAACCAATTTATCGTCAACAAGTACAATATCATTAATTTCATTTAACCTCTTCTTGTAATAAAGATATAGTTTAATAAGTTTTTTTTTGGTTTCTTTAATCTTCTTGATTTGTTCTAATAGAATTGTTGCCTGAATGTCTGTAAATTTGAAATTTAATCCTGGGGAATTCCATTTATCAACATACCGGTTTTCAATACCATTATTTTTTAAAAGCTTGATTGATTTGTTAATAATATTACTATTTGTTATAACTGCCCCACCTTGTCCAGAAGTCACAATTTTTCCCATTGAAAAAGATAAAATACCAATGTCAGCCGTAGTACCAATAAAATTTTTTTTTGATTTTGAATAAAAAGATTGTGCTGCATCTTCTAAAATAAAAACTTTTTTTTTGTTTTTTATATAATTAACATCAATAGCTCTTCCATTAAGCTGTACACAAATAACACAAAGTGTTTTCTTATTTATTTTTGAAATAATATCATTTTCGTCAGGAAGGGGTAAATCTTTTTTAGTATCAACAAATACAAGTTTTAAATTAAGAAAATAAGCTGCATGCGCAGGAGAAATCCAAGATCTATCACTTATTATTACTTCATTTTTTTTTGGATCATTAACTCTCATCTTAAAATACATTAAAGATAAAACTATTGCAGATGTTCCGCTTGGCGTCAAAATACAATATTTACTTTTTATTTTTTTACAAATTTCATTTTCAACTTCTGCTGAAATTTTTCCTTGTGAAAAAAGTTTTTTATCGAACGAGTTTAATAAATCTTTTCTCGTTTTTGCTCGATTAATATTTATAGCCCACCAATTTAGATTTATTTTTTCTTTCATGGCTAAATTATAATTTTTTTAAATTTAGGCATAACTTGAATAATGAATCTAAATTTTTTAAATGTTTTTAAATGTTTCTTTAAAATTGATTTTTGATATCTCCAAGCTAGGATTAATAGTATTGAATTTTTTTTTGTATTTTTATGTGAAAATTTTTGTACTGGGATTTTATCTCTTGGACTTAGCATTCCTTGCTTAATTTTATTATCATCAAATAGAATTTTAATTCTATTTTCTAACATAAATTGATAGATTAAAGTAATGCATGTTATTGATGCACCAAAACCATAAAGTTTACTATCTTGATTTTTATTGATAAATGATAAAAGTTTTGATTTCTGTAAACTTATATATCTAAAATATTTAGTGTAAGTAAATTTATTATAAATTTTTTCTTTTTTTTCCCTTTTCCAAAGTAAGTCTAGTGATTTTGATTTTTTATATTTTAAATCTTTTCTACACAAATAATACCTTAGAGACCCGCCCTTAGAGTCTGTTTGTTCTGCGTGAACTAGTTTTAAATTATGTTTGTCACATAAATACAAGATTGGTTTTAAAGAAAAAGCTGAATGATGCTCATGATATATAAAATCAAAAACTTTATTCTTTAACAAATCTGCAAGATAAAAACTCTCGATAACAAAAAAACCATCCTTTGTTAATAATTCTTTTACCAATATTATCCAAGAATTTATATTTTCAATATTTGCAAAAACGTTGTTGGCTGTAATTAATCTTGATTTTCCAAATCTTTTATTAATATCTTTTACAACCTTTTTATCAAAAAAACTATTTATCGTATTTATGCCTTTTTTGTTTGCAATTTTTGCAATGTGCTTGGCCGGTTCTATACCCAGAACATTACATCTAGTTCTCTGCTTAAAATGACTCAATAAATTTCCATCATTACTACCAATATCAATTACTAAATCTTTTCTTTTTAAGTTAATTTTTTTTGAAGCTCTGAAAGAATAATCTTTAAAATGACGGTCTAAAGTAATAGATGTCTTGGTTTCATATAAATAATCTTTGTAAATTTTATTTGGATCAACAATTTCAGATATCTGAACAAGCTTACATTTTCTACAAATACATAAATTTAGATTTAATAAAGGTTGTTGTTTCTTATTTTTTTTGTGAATAAAATCTTCTCCTAGAGGACTCCGTCTATAATTATGTAGAAGCTTGAGAGAAGATTTGCATATACGACATTTTTTTATTGTTTTATACAATTTCATTTTTTAAATTTATTTTTTTCTATTAAAATTTTCCAGAATTCTGGCAACCTAACACTAGGTGGTAATATCGAATATATATCCTTACTGTTTGTTTTTTTAATTATAGCATTTTCATTTTCACTATTAACTCCAAGTAAAATTACACTATTATCTAAATCTATACTTTTTGAAGAAAATATCTTGAGATTACAATGAGGCACAATCTTATTTTGTTTTTCTTTATTATCATCAATAAATCCACTAATATATTTTCCAAGACCAACTAGATTAACAATATTACATGATCTATTCCCACATCCATAAACATATATATTTTTTTTATTAAATTTTTTTAAGAAATTTTCAAATTCTTTTCTAAATATATCAAATTTTTTTTGATAATGATCAATCTTTTTAAAATTTTTATTAGATGAAATTGAATATTTGGTTTTTCTTTTGTTTTTTTCTGCAAAAACTATTAGAGCTTTGCCTGAATATAATGTCGTCTCATGGTGAATAATTCTATAATTATTTTTTAGTAAAAGTAACTCTAGGGTATTTAGATTAAAATAATTAACATGCTCTTCCCAGAAAGAATAATCAAAATTCTCATAATACATATCATGATCAGGAACCTCCAGCATAAGATATCCATCTTTACTCAAGCTTTTATCAATTTCTTTTAAAAAATTATTTAAATTTGGAATGTGCTCTAAAACTTGTCTTGAATAAATTAAATCAAATTTTTTTTTCAATTTGAATTCTTTATTAATTATTTTATTTGAAAAAAATTTATTAATAACTTTGTGTCCCTTTTTTTTTGATTGTAAAAACACATCTCTAGAAGGTTCTACACCATATATATTATTAAAATTTTTCTTTTTAAATTCATCTATGAAAAAACCATCATTAGATCCTATTTCTAAGATTTGATTATTTTTTTTTAAATTGTAAATCGATATCATTTTATCTATCAACAATTTTGTATGCCAATTATTTTTCCATGAACTTGGAGTAAAATAATCTTTGTATAATATTTTTGGATTAATATTTTTATAAATTTGCAAATGTCCACAATTTTTACATTTAGCAATATCAAATTCATATTTTTTTTCCTTTACATTTTTTGAGTTTTTCAAATGATGCACGATTGGTTTTTTTCCGAAGATAAGGATTTTCTTTAAAGATTTTTTCTTACAAATATTACAGCTAGGGGTTTTCATTTTATTTGACAATTTTATAATAATAAAAAGACTTTAACCATGTTTTAGCAAAGTCTACAATAGTTTGGAAGCTTAATGTCTGAGATGATCCTAAATTTTTTTTGTTTAAAAAAATTTTTATATGACTGATGTTATAATTACCTAGATTTAATAATGTTGGTAAAATTTCAACCATTATTGAATATCTTGTACAATAAAACTTTAATTTCTTTAAATGACTAGTATTAAAAATAAAAAGTCCATGCACGTCTTTAATTTTTTGTTTGAATAATATGCTTAAAATAAATTGATTTACAACTGTTAAACCTTTTCTTACATTGTTAAATAAGAATTTATTATTTCGATAACCATTTACTAAATCGTTTGTTTTTGAAAGTTCAAAAAATTCCTTTAAATTTTTTGATAAGAAAGAGTTGTCACCTGGAAACCAAGTTAACTTATTATATTTTGCTATCCTTATCCCTTCTCTGAGTGATCTTGTGATCCCTTTATTTTTTTTAAAATCTAAAACTTTTATTCTTTTATTATTTTTTTTATAATTGTTTATAATATTAATTGTTTGATCAGTACTTCCATCATTAATTACAATTATTTCAGATTTTATTTTAACCTTTTTAATATTTGAGTTTATTAACTTTAAAGTAGATAGAATTTTTTTTTCTTCATTCAGGGCAAATACTAAAATTGAAAGCCCCTTCATTATATAGATAAAATTTTTGAAGACTTTATAAATTTTTTTGTAAAAATATTTTTATGCTGAAAAAAATTGCCCGCTCTAAACTCTAAATAGATACAATATTTTGACATGGGTACAGCAATGTGTCTTTCACTTTTTATAATTTTTCCTATTATGTTTTTTTTTCCATCAATATCTGAATGTGATCTATATTTATTTTTAGAACTATATGTCACTAACCTCAGTGCTCCATAAAGAGGTACATAATATTCAGATGAATATTGATGATAATGTATCTCATACTCTTCCCTTAAAATAATCAAGTTCACCATTACTTGCAAATTTGATTTTTTTGATTGATGCATACATATTCTTATTTCTTTTTTATTTTTTTTATAATAATTCTTGATTTCCTTTATATAATTATTAGAAAAAATAAATTTCTTTTTTGAAAAAAGTGCTAAACTTTTGCCTGTATCATCTTTAATTAGATTTTTTAAATTCATTGATTATCTTTAAAATAATAATGTTTAATTTATAAGCTAATTAGTATACTAAATCAAAAATTATTTTATGTTAGCAAAAAAAATACAGGTCAAATCTTTACAACTTCGAAAAAGAATTTTAGATCTTTCTTTAAAAGTGTCAGCGCTGCATGTTGGTGGATCATTTTCAAGTGCCGAACTAATTCAAACTATTTTTGAAATAAAAAATGATAAAAAAGATAAATTCATACTATCAAAAGGTCATGTTGGAATTTTGCTTTATTCTATATTAGAACAAAAAGGTCTCATTAAAAAAAAAGATTTAGATAATTATTGTAAAAAAAATGGTTTCTTAGGAGTGCATCCTGAAATTTATATTAACGGTGTTGAGGCTTCTACTGGATCCTTAGGCCATGGCCTTGGAATTGCAGCTGGCATGTCGTTATCTAAAAAATATCAAAATATTTACGTCCTTTGTAGTGATGGTGAATTAATGGAGGGCTCAATTTGGGAATCTGTTTTAATGATATCCTCATTTAAATTAAATAATATAATATTATTAATTGATAATAATGATCTTCAAAGCGCTACTAGAGCAACAGAAACTCACCCATCTCTATATCCAATAAGAAATAAATTCCTATCTTTTGGTTGGGATAGCTACAATTGTAATGGTCATGATCCAGCTTCAGTTCTTAGAGCTTTAAAAAAAAAAAAAACTAACGCACCTTTATGTTTGGTTGCTAAAACAATTAAAGGATACCCTGTAAGTTTTATGAAAAATGTTCCAATGTGGCATTACCGATCTCCAAATAAATCAGAATATAATCTAGCTATAAAAGAAATTGATAAAATAATTAAAAAAATATGAGAAATAAATTTTCCGAGACAGTATTTAAAAATATAAAAAAAAATAAGAATATATTTGTTGTTGCGGCTGATATTTCTCCTTCTGGTGCAATGGCAAAGTTTCAAAAATCAAACAACAACTTTGTTAATGTTGGAG
>TARA_B110000483_G_scaffold43296_1_pt1 | contig 12098 bp, 7 predicted proteins | sample TARA_B110000483 | Tara Oceans TARA_B110000483 (sample SAMEA4398176) | marine metagenome | biome: Polar Biome; feature: [SRF] surface water layer (ENVO:00010504); material: water (ENVO:00002006), including particulate matter (ENVO:01000060) such as... | depth 5 m
CGGATGTAACAGGAGGTATCGAACTACCTGAAACTAAGAGAAGAAGAAAAGGAAACAATAAGAGAAAAGGCAAATCTGATAGTCGCAAACTTCAAGTGAAAAGTTCAACAGATAAAGGATTAGAATTAAAAGACTCAAATAGAGGATCTAAATCTAATAAGGCATCACCGTCAAAAGGTAATAAGTTATCTGATGGACCTACGGCTGAAAAAGCAAAAAGTGAAAATTCTCGCAGAAATAATACAAACAAGAAAAGAATGCCAAATAACAATAATAACAAAGGTGACGGTACTAAACCTGATATTAAACCTGACACTAAATCTTAATTTACAATCGAAGTCACAGTTTTTTAAGAAAAGTGATTTTGACAGTAAGGGACTTATAAAATAAAGAAGAAAATGTACGACGTTGCAATCATAGGAAGTGGACCTGGAGGATATGTAGCTGCCATTAGATGCGCTCAGCTAGGTATGAAGACGGCCATTATTGAGAAATATGATACTCTTGGGGGGACTTGTCTTAATGTTGGATGTATCCCTTCCAAAGCGCTCTTAGATAGTTCGGAACACTACCATAACGCTGCTCATAAGTTTGAGACTCATGGTATCAAATTGTCAAACCTTAAGGTAGATATGCCTCAGATGATACAACGAAAAGACGATGTGGTAGATCAGACTTGTAAAGGAGTAGAGTTCTTGATGAAAAAAAATAAAATAGATGTTCTTCATGGTCATGGATCATTTGTCAGTGCATCCAAAATTAAAGTAACTAAAGAAGATGGTTCTTCATCTGAAATTGATACCAAAAAAGTAATCATAGCAACTGGATCCAAGCCAATCACACCTCCAGCATTTGCCTATGATAAAAATAGAGTAATTACGTCTACTGAAGCGCTTAATATAAAGAAAGTACCTAAGCGCATGATTGTAATCGGTGCTGGGGTTATCGGACTAGAGTTAGGGTCTGTATATGCAAGATTAGGTACAGAAGTAGAAGTTATTGAATATCAAGATCGGATTCTTCCAGGTATGGATAAGGATTGCGCTAAAGAACTTCAAAGATCGCTAAAGAAGATTGGTGTTAAATTTCACCTCAAGCATATGGTCACAGGTGTGAAAGCAACTAAGACAAGTGTTACAGTAGATTTTCAAAAGAGAGATACTGAAGACGTTATTCAAACCAAAGCAGATTATTGTTTAGTTGCTATTGGACGTAGAGCGTATACAGACAATCTTTGTCTAGAGAATGTAGGAATTACCACAGATGATAGAGGAAGAATCGAAGTAGATAATCACCTACAAACTAATGTACCCAATGTATTTGCGATTGGAGATGTAATCAAAGGGGCTATGCTAGCTCATAAAGCGGAAGAAGAAGCTGTGTTTGTTGCTGAGTATATGTCTGGAGAAAAACCTCATATTGACTATAATCTTATTCCTGGGGTTGTATATACGTGGCCAGAAGTTTCTGCTGTAGGTCGCACAGAAGAACAACTCAAAGAAGAAGGAATAGAATATAAAGTAGGTAAATTTCCATTTAAAGCGTTAGGAAGGGCTAGAGCAAGTATGGATACGGAAGGAATAGTAAAAGTATTAGCACATAAAGATACTGATGAATTACTGGGTGTGCATATGACTGGTCCACGTACAGCAGATATAATCATGGAAGCAGTGGCTTTGATGGAATTTAGAGCTTCCGCAGAAGATATGGCACGTATATGTCATCCACATCCTACATATACTGAAGCAGTAAAGGAAGCTGCATTAGCGGCTACTGGAGATAGAGCATTACATGTATAAGTTACATTAAGTCTTACTTGTTAATAAAAAAGATGATTGGGATTACCAATCATCTTTTTTCGTTTGTACAATTGTATTTACAAAGGCTTATTATTGTATTTGGATGGTTATGTTATTTATCAACGGAATAGCTAAAATAAGGAGATACTTCGTCTAACCAATACTGCTTAATCGCAATTATTTTTTTTACATCATCTAATCCTTTATACGGTCCATGATGATTTCGATAATTGATAAATATATTAGCAGTAGAGTAATCGAAATATGGATGTTGTACTAAAGAATCTACGGTAATGTAATTAAGATCTATCTTTTTGAGAGTACCTTCAAAACTAATTTTGTTCATTATATTACTTATTAAGGCAGCTTTTACTCCATAAACTTCGAGTAGTTGATTCATATTATGAAATCCACCAAGTTTGTCTCTATACTTAATTATACGTGATGAGAGTATATGTCCAATTCCATTTAGCATGAGTAATTCTGTACTATCCGTTGTATTTAATGCTATTATATAATTATCAGCCAATCCGCTGCTTTTCTCCTTTCGGGATGCTTTAAATTCTGCATTGTATTCTTTTCTTTCAATGTCACTTATAGCGTCAATGGCATTATTTTGATATGTAGTGCTATCTTTTTGATTGTATGTATAATTATTGTTTTCATACTTGTTTTTTACCCATGTTTTTTTCTTTTTGTATTGATTGCTTCTATGTTTATTTTCTTTTTTTTGATTCTTTATTTCTACAAAAGAGTTTAGTTTATCATATAAATAATCATTCATAGAATACAACTTCTTGAGATCTTCAGCTTTTTTAAACTTTCCGCCTTTAGAAGTATAATTAGTCCATGATCTTGCAATCGATTCTTTTATTCCCATATCCATTAGTTCATCTTTCGATATTGTATTTGGATCAAACTTATGTGGTTCAATGCGATTCTTTTTTGAATATTTTTTCTTTGCCGTTAGGTCTCTTTCTGCTGATCTGGTTTGAAGCGAAGCTAGGATTGATATGTGCTCTTCATTATTGTATTCAGTGTTGACATGATTCCATGACGAGTACTGACCTAAGATTATTATACCAAATATTATAAATAGTACGACGGTTACACCCCATATTTGAGTAGAATGATAGTGGATTTGTTTTCTAATTTTTCTAAGGCTCATTTTGCATTCTTTAATTATTATTTATTCCAGTATGTCATAACTATAGGCTCCATGATCTTTTATAGAGACGCATTCGATAGCATTTTGATCGCACCATTGCTTCCATTTTAGTTGCCTGTACTGTTTTTCACTTTGTGTAATGATCCATTTATCTGCCCTCACATATTTTTTTATAGTATCCATTCTGCTTTTCATGCCACCTATTACGATTGCAGTATTTACATCAATTGGATTTTTATGATCTATATAATTGCTATCAAGGAGTAATATCGATTCATCTTTAAATTGAATTAAATTTTGTGACTTAATAAAACTCATTTTATTGATAGCTTCTAGTGGATTTAGGTCTATTAATTCAGTGATTTTTCTATTAACGCGATTATTCGATGTGATAAATTCTATCGTCTTTTCAGCAAGTTGCTCACTACAAATACTATAGCAAGTTCTTCCATCGTAGAAGTCAATTATATGGCCCTTGTAATTATCATAGATTGTTACTGCTGCTTGAGTTTCGCTTTCATTAGTATAGTGGTACCTAGACATGGTGAATATCATAAAAACAGTGAGGGACGCTAGGGTATAATTCGCTTTGAGTGCATGTCTAGCAGCCAAAAATAAACAAAGAGATATGTACAGTAATAGCAACTCATGAATATATAGCCAGAGATTATCAATAGTTGCCAATGGCAGATGTTCGATAGTTTGAATTGAGTATATAAAAACCTCAAAAATTGAGGTGAGTAGTATTTCGATAATCTCATTAGCGAAGGGTAGAATATATTCTATAATTATCATTAGTATCCCTAATACCAATACGCAGTATGCAGCAGGTACAGCCACTATTCCACTTAACCAAAAATAGGTAGGGAATTTGTGAAAATAATATATAGTTAATGGAGCGACTAATATCTGTGCTGACATAGATAATGCAATCATTTGCCACATGTAGTTAATCAACCTTGAGTTTATTTCGATATGATTAAATAACCATTCATATATCGGTTTATAGAAATAAAGGATACTTAAGAGAGCTAGAAAGGAGAATTGAAAACTAGCTTGGAAAATCATATATGGATCATATAACATTAAGAAAAAAGCGGCCATAGATAAGACATTATAGCTATCCACTCTGTCAGCCCAGTACTTGCCTACATAGTAGATGATTATCATAACAGACGCCCTCATCACTGCTGCAGATCCACCAGTTATTATTATATAAGTACTTGTAGAAAAAGCTAGTAAGGATAACTTGATCAATTTGTCTCTGTTGCTTGATTTAAATAGCTTATTGAGAAAGAACAATATAATCTGACACAGTATCCCAACATGTAGACCAGATACAGCCAAGACGTGAACAGCACCGGTTTTGGTGTAGGAGGCATATAATTCAGGATTTATTGTATTTCTAAATCCGAGTACCATTGCGGCTGTTAGACTCCGATGGTCATTGTTGTCGAGATATTTATCAAATGTTTTGAGTGCATGTGACCGTATATTATTTGCTAATCTTTCTATTGGGTTAGCCAAGTTCTTCGATGTACTAGAATGTAACTCTGGTGCTATATCTACTCTATGGAATATATGCTTTGTTTTTAAGTAATCATTAAAGTCAAATGTATTTGGGTTCCTTGAATGTCTAAGCGCTGTTACATATCCATTAAGAAGGATTTCATCACCAGGACTATAAGTACTCGCAATACTATCTTCGAGTTTGAAATATGCAGTCATTTTACCGGTCACATTATTCATCGAGTCTATACTACTTCCGATGGCATTTATTTGTATAAAACAACTGTATCGAGTTGTTTTCTTAGGGATAGTTAGAATTTTGGCACTCATATACATGTGAGTATCATCGAGACTATGGGAGTAATGTGTCCAATCCATATTTGGATGTAGCGAAGAGTACCGAGTATATCCAAGTAGAAATGTCACTAATATTAGGAGGGTTCCTGTGTAATATTCCCTATATCTAGATTTGTTTTTTGTAGAAACTAGAAATATAGTAAAGAGAACTCCGAAGATAAGGTATAAGTGATTGCAGTAGATGGGGTAGTATCGAGACGTTACGATACCAATAATTAAAGCTATTACTAGCCGTCCAAACGGTTTATTCCCCCAAAATATCATGATGCATTCTAGATAATTAGAATTCTAAAATACAATATAATTATCTAATTATATGATTTTTAGATGGTTATACTAGAGCATGTTTTTGGGTTAATAATATCTCTATATAATCCTTGGATTTAATCAATAACGATCTATCTTTGCATCGCTTTAGAAGAAAAGCAAGCCCAGTAGAATGGTGAAGTGGGTGAGTGGCTGAAACCACCAGTTTGCTAAACTGGCGTACTGGAAACGGTACCGGGGGTTCGAATCCCTCCTTCACCGCAAAAAAATACAATTCGGGATGTAGCGCAGCTCGGTTAGCGCACCTGCTTTGGGAGCAGGGGGCCCCAGGTTCGAATCCTGGTATCCCGACGGTTGATTACCAAGGAGTTACGACAATGTCGTAGCTCCTTTTTTATTTGCATCGCAACGTAATCATAACACTTTATTCTGCCTTTAACAATGGACGATAAGTAAAAAGAGTGCTAAGTTGACTTATTTTCATATCATCATGACAATATCCTCTATCGTGGCAGCTAGTACCATGAAGGCTAATTCAGATATGTGCTTGTAAATCATTTTTCGTAGTCCAATACCTCTGAGACTGCTAATATTGTTACTTTTTTCATTTGTTTTTTAAAACGTACATTTGAATCAAACTAACTTTTTAAAATTATATTATGAAATTACATTACACATTAATTTTTCTAGTAGGTATGCTTTATAGTTGCCAAAATGAAGTAAATGATACTGCTGGTATTGATGCTTTTGAAAAAAATTCGCAAACCGTTATGACTTTTCTTAACGGATATCAAGAAGAATCCTTGGACTATGACGCATTATATAGCGAAAATGCAATTATGCTAAACACGAGATTAGGAGCTGTAAAAGATTCTGTTTCAGTAGCCGATATTAAGCTTATGGATCAAGAAGATTGGGACCTGTATGATTTTGAAATAGTTAGTGAAATTAACCTTTTGCCTGGAGTAAATTCTGTGACTAAGAAAGTGGACGGATCTGTTCGTTATTACGGGATATGGAGAACTACAAAAGAAGCTACTGACTCAACTGAGGCAATTCAAACTGATTTACGCCTTTATGAATCTTTTGATTTTGACGAGAGTGGTAAGATTATTTATCAGCAATTTTATGGTGATCTGACTGCATCAACTAATATTTTAGAAGGAAAGTAATTATATCAAAACATAGTTTGTGTAGAAAAAGCCGCCAGAAATGGTGGCTTTTTTACTTTATACCGAAGGAAACTTTCAATCTCAATATTTGAAATTAAAAGCATAGAAAAACAGCTAAAATACATACGATTATCCATAATAGGATAGGATAATTTTGTCTTAATTTTATGGGATATAAAACCTGTGTCAGATTAAATTTTCGAAATATATATTTATCTTGAATAATAATGAAAACCTAGTATTGCAGTTCTACGACATTATGGGTTGTTTCATAATTTAGTCATTGGTTTTCATTCATACAGCAATAAAGACTCTGATTTCTTCAATGTTCAGGCTTTTTTATTCTTCTTATCGTATCTCGTATATTTTGATTTTGTACTTTTAGGTGTATGCGATACATATTAGAATTAGTTTTGCTTGTCGGGTTTTTGCTTAGTTTTTGTTATGGGTGTACAGAGAGAGATATTGCACTTCCTAGTCTAGTGCCTGAGCCCATTAGTTACGAAAAGCTATCTGATAATTTAGTTGACATCAGTCGTAAAGGTATAGATATATCTATAGATACGTCTATGGAAGCCGAGGCTTTCCAAATCACTATTCTCAAAAAAAGTATTTCTATTGTTGTGGCAGATTCTATGGGTGTAAGGTATGCGACCCAAACTCTGCGGCAGTTAAAAGATTATAGTCAGAGTGGTATAGTTCCCGAATTGAAAATTTTTGATCAGCCTAAATTTCATTATAGAGGGATGCATTTGGATGTGTCTAGGCATATTTTTGATGTTGCAGATATCAAAAAGTATATCGATATGATGGCTTATTACAAGTTCAATTATTTTCATTGGCATCTTACCGAAGACCAAGGCTGGAGAATCGAGATTAAAAAATATCCAAAACTGCAAAGTATAGCCGCTTATAGAGATTCAACTTTAGTAGGTCATTATAGTGATGTGCCTCATCAGTATGACGGTAAGCGGTATGGTGGATTTTATACTCAGGAAGAAGTGAAAGAGATCGTAGATTATGCTCAATCTTATGGGATCGTAGTAATACCTGAAATAGAAATGCCTGGACATAGCCTTGCCGCTTTGGCTGCATATCCAGAATTGGGATGCGTAGATACAGAATACCGCACAGCTACCAAATGGGGAGTTTTTTCTGATATTTATTGTCCAACTGAGCAGACCTTTTCATTTTTGGAGGATGTGATCGATGAAGTCGTTTCTCTTTTTCCGTCCAAATACATTCATATTGGTGGTGATGAAGCACCAAAAGATTCTTGGAAAAAATCTAGATTTTGCCAGGACCTTATTAGTGTTAAAGAACTCAAAGATGAGCACGGACTCCAATCTTACTTCATATCTCGAATGGAAAGGTATATCAATGGAAAGGGAAAACAAATAATAGGTTGGGATGAGATTTTGGAAGGAGGGCTAGCAGAGAATGCTACCGTAATGAGTTGGAGAGGAATTAAAGGAGGAATAAAAGCGGCTGAATCAGGCCATAATGTGATTATGACGCCGACATCACATTGCTATTTTGATTATTATCAATCGGTAAATGATACTGAACCTTTAGCTATTGGTGGTTACTTGCCATTACAGAAAGTGTATGAATGGAATCCAATACCTGATGAGTTGGATGAAGCGTATCATAAATATATTCTGGGTGGGCAAGGTAATGTATGGACTGAATATATGCCCACATTTGATCAAGTTGAATATATGGCCTACAGTCGTATGATAGCTTTGTCAGAGACGCTATGGAGAGGGAAAGATAATAAACTAGAGTATTCTGATTTTCTCAAAAGGTATACTGATCATGTTAATCATTGGGAGAAAAGTGGTGTAAATATTGCCAATCATACATTGGATCTGAATTATATTATTGCGAAAAGTGACAATGGAAAGCTTTTTATAAAATTGAAAGACCGAATAGCTAATGCCACGATCAATGTGACATCTCCAAGAGAAACAAGATTGCTTGGAGTAGAGGAGACAAAATATCAAATAGATGGTTCAGGAAAATATACTTTTACAGCGTCGAATGGTGGAAGAGAAGGTCGACCATCCATAGTAGATGTAGAATGGCATAAGGCAATGGGCTGTGAAATCGCTTTGAAAAATGAGCCAAATCAAGCATATCCTGGATATGGTGCCTTGAGTCTTATCAATGGGATACGAGGCTCTCAAGAAAAATATAGTGGTAACGAATGGTTAGGATTCTCTGGTGAATCTATGGATGCTACTCTAAATTTTGATTCTACTATTGATATAGAAAGTATTCAAGTGAGTACCTTCAATTCTCCTGGCCAATGGATATACCCACCAAAGTCAATTGATGTTTGGGTAAAAACTATTATAAAAGATGAATTTGAAAAAGTGGAGATTCAAGAAAAATTGAATAATGTTAAACACAAAATTCATTCACAAGAAGTAATGCTTAATAAAAAGGATGTAGTTGCGATAAGAGTATTGGCCATGGATCATGGAGTCATTGCTGAAGGAAATCAAGGTGCAGGAAATAGAGCATGGCTCTTCATAGATGAGATAGTAGTAAGATAGTTAAACTCCAAATCACTTCAATTGTATATCTTACTTCTACAAAGCTAAAAACATAATAAATGCAATTACATACTATTGATTGGGCAATTATGATAGGTTACTTTTTAGTAACAATACTAATTGGTCTGTGGGCATCTAAAAAAGCCGGTAAGAGTTCTGTCGATTTTTTTCTGAGTGGGAGGAATATGCCATGGTGGCTTTTAGGTATTTCTATGGTGGCGACGACGTTTTCAGCAGATACCCCCAATCTAGTCACGGATATTGTACGGAAGAATGGAGTCTCAGGAAACTGGGTATGGTGGGCTTTTTTGCTTACAGGTATGTTGACCGTATTTCTATACGCTAAATTATGGAGGAGATCTGGAGTGATGACCGATCTAGAATTTTATGAGCTGAGATATAGTGGCAAGCCAGCTGCATTCCTTCGTATGTTTAGAGCTATTTATCTAGGAGTCTTATTCAATGTTGTAGTAATGGCCACAGTATGCCTTGCTGCTATAAAAATTGGAAGTGTAATGTTCGATTTGCCTGCGATACATACTTTAGGTATTGCAAGTGTAGTAACCGTTCTTTATTCTATGTTAGGTGGATTGAGAGGGATAATATTTACAGATTTCTTTCAATTTATATTGGCGATGATTGGCACTGTACTAGCTGCTGTATATATACTTGATCTACCACAGATTGGTGGATTGACCAATTTACTAAGTCAGCCAGAGATACAAGCCAAGATGGCCTTTATACCTCAGGACGATAATATGTTTATGACTTTATTTCTCTTGCCTATATGCGTACAATGGTGGGCAAGTTATTACCCTGGAGCAGAACCAGGAGGTGGTGGCTATATAGCTCAAAGAATGTTAGCTGCGAAGGACGAAAAACACGCAGTTGCAGCTACTTTCGTTTTTAACGTAATGCATTACGCCTTGAGGCCTTGGCCATGGATACTGATTGCATTTGCATCGATTATTGTATTTCCTGACCATGCTTCTCTAGCCGCCAAATTTCCCAATATTGACGCTAGTATAATAAATGATGATCTCGCATATCCTGCAATGCTGACCTTTTTGCCAGCGGGTTTATTAGGAGTCATTCTAGCTTCATTATTTGCTGGATTTATGTCGACGATTAGTAGTCATCTTAATTGGGGCTCATCTTATATAGTCAATGATGTCTATCATAGATTTGTAAATCCTCAAGCTTCCGAGAAGCAATTAGTTGTACTTGGTAGAATAAGTACAGCAGTGATGATGGTATTAGGAGCATTGCTAGCTCTTACACTCACCAGTGCTGAAGCTGCTTTTCAGCTTATAATAATGTTAGGTGCAGGTACTGGGTTGATCTATATCCTAAGATGGTTCTGGTGGAGAATAAACGCCTACACAGAAATTGCTGCGATGATTTGCTCCTTTTTAATCGCCTTGTATTTTCATCTTTGGTTTGATGGGTCTACACCGGAAGATGTAGGATATATGCCGGGGCATCATAAGTTACTTTATAATATTGTAATTACAACTGTTGTTTGGTTGATAGTGACCTATGCTACAAGACCTACAGAAAATGAAAAGCTTGTCTCATTCTATGAGAAAATTAAGCCATTCTCACCAGGTTGGAAAGTAGTGATTGTGAAAAATAAATTGAGCATAACTAAAGATAGATTTGGGAGTAAATTGTTAGCGATAGTGCTCGGTATCGTATTGGTCTACGGTTCTTTATTTGGTACGGGTTATCTTATATATGGGGAAACTCTAAACGCCTTGATAGCTTTATCGTCTGCTACTATAGCAGGAGTTATATTATATAAAATATGGAATAGAGTAGGCTAGGCCTTTTTGAAGTATTTAGACTACGAGAAATCTAGGAATTGGTCAATGTTATCCTATGATCCTTAGATGGATTATTTGCTCCAAAGCATCATACCTCTGCGTAGATATGATTTTATATTAATCCAAAACGCCATACACAAGTATAAAACTAGAGGAGACCCAAAGGTGGCAAATGATGTGTAAATAAAGTATAGACGTACTCTAGAGCTACTAAGACCTATTCTATCCGCTAGATATGAACAGACTCCGAACGAGTATTTTTCAATATTGGAGATTAGCCAATTCATCATATTGATGATGTTTATTAAATGCGTAACTTATTGATTAATAGTTAAATATATAATTTTTTTGTGAATGACAGTAAAGTAAATAGAGAAATTATAAATTATTATAATTCTTCATCATTATGTTTCCAATAGTCTTGGCGTTTTTCATTTGTAATTTCTTAGCGCTATTGGTATTGAATGCTATCATAAAAGCATATTTGTTACCATCTCTCCAAAAATATTTGCCAAGTCTATGAGAATAAGAGCCATCGTCACCTAAACCTTCCATTTTTTCATATTTGAAAGTTTCATTGGTTCCCATAGTTTTCTCTCCTATTGTTCTTTTACTGCTTACAAAAAGAGATACCCATTCTGCATATTCTTCTTGTATTGGATTCGCTTGCACTTGAATTAGGATTCCAGTGTTTGGTGATGCTCCGTCCCATCTAAAAAAGCAAGATCTTGTGAAAGGACTTTTAGTATGACTTGCATCCTTTAGTCTGATGTCAGATGCAGACATACCAACTATTTTAGCAATTTCATCTACAGACACTAATGAACAAGCATTTGGAACACCTGCAAGTATCTGACCGTCAGTAAGCTTAGTTTTGGAGCTAATTTTGGGTTTCGTATTGGTATTAGAGGGCTTGGCACCCAAAGGATTACTCGTAAAACTTCCAGTATTTTTTGTATTATTAGTAAGTGTATTATTGCGGCTAGATATATTCTGTCTATTAGGTTTTGTTGCCTTAGTATCGTTCTTGCCATTAGACATCTTAAATGTTGGTATGGGCTTAGTAGAGTTATCTTCAGCAGAAGTCGTCTTATTTGCATTGTCAGGTGATTTGGCATCACCGCCACATGAAACCATTGAAAAAGCAATAATAAAAGTAAATGCTAGTTGTAAAATAGTACGCATAGTGATCTAATCTAGTATTATGAATATAATTGGTCAAATGTATCTATAAAATACGCTTAATGAGAGTATCTCTTTATTAAAAAATATTAAATTCTAATCAGCATATAGCTCTTAATATCCATCTTATCTCTGTCGTACAAGGTCTAAAAACTGTAGCAATATCCCTGTATTAGGCATATGTATGTCTATAAATTATTATATTTAGTATGTTATCACATCACATTTAGTAAGTGTTTCACGTTTTTGATGTAGAT
>TARA_B110000483_G_scaffold237212_1_pt1 | contig 12065 bp, 9 predicted proteins | sample TARA_B110000483 | Tara Oceans TARA_B110000483 (sample SAMEA4398176) | marine metagenome | biome: Polar Biome; feature: [SRF] surface water layer (ENVO:00010504); material: water (ENVO:00002006), including particulate matter (ENVO:01000060) such as... | depth 5 m
ATCGTCCAGGTACGACTTCTGATCGAGGAGAAACTTGTTGTGATGATGTGTTTAAAGTAAAGCTTAAAACAGATAAATATGTTCTTGTTCAAGCGACAGATTCAAAAGGAGCTTTATTGGATGCTGTTGATGTTTCACTATATGCGGTTAATGGTGAGAATGATTTCGACTTTATCAGTGAAGGCATAACTGGAGACGATGAAGTTGTTTTCTTTCTAGAAGAAGCTGACTATAAGTTAAATGGTAACAAAGAAGGTTACTGGCCCAGTATAGAAAATGTAAATATGGCTGAAATTACTGAAGCTGAGGAGGATACAATTCTTAAAGTATTAGTTCTTGAAGCCATAAATAGAGCGACTGTAGAGAATGTTTACTTCGCATTCGATATGAATGAAATTCGTGAAATGTACCAAGATGAAATGGATACAGTTATTGCACTTATGATGAAGTATGAAGAGCTTTTAGTTAAGATAGAGGGTCATACCGATTCTAAAGGTTCAGACAGTTATAACATGACACTATCTGAAAGAAGATCAAACGCTGCGAAAGAATATATCATTGAACAAGGTATTGATGAAGAGAGAATTTTGTCGCAAGGATATGGTGAAACTAAACCAATAGCGCTTAATGAAAATCCGGATGGCAGTGATAATGAAGAAGGTAGAGCTAAAAACAGACGTGTTGAATTCAAGATACTTAATGATGTAAATGAAGATTTACCTATTGAAATTGAATACGAAGCGCAAGACCCTGAGTCTAACGACTAAAGTTTTGGCAAAATAATTGATATGTTAAAGGCGAGATGTTATCTCGCCTTTTCTATTTAAACTAATTTAGTATAAATAAAGTTATTGATGTATGAAGTGTATCATCACTCTTTTAAGTTTCTTTGTTTTTAGTTTATCTATTGGCCAGAGCGCATATTTTGTCGATCCAAATTGGCAATATTTCTATGTGTTCAATGACAATAAATTAACAAAAACTGAGTTTCTGCCAATTGTTACAGCCGATTATGGAAAAGATTATGTAGCATATGTTAGAAATAATAACCGTTTTATAATTTTTACGGAGGGTAAACTTTTTGACACACAAATTACCAACCCACGATTTTTTGCTAAAGATGAAATGTTGGCATATTTCATAGATGAACAACTATGGATTTTAGCTGACGGGAAGCCGAAATTATTAGAAAAATGGGTTTCAGATGACTTTGCCATCGGTGATGACATTCTTTGCTACAGTAATAACTTTGATAAATTCATGATTTATCAAGATGACTCATTGTATACGGCTGAGTTTTGGAATGTTAATCAAGTTAAGGCTGGAGATAATTTGATCGCATACTTAGATAATAGTAATATGTTTAAAGTCTTCTATTATGGAACCAAGGAGATCATTGATAATATTCCTCCTCGTAGTTTTAAGGTATCAAAAAATGTGATTGCTTACATCAGTAACTTAGGTGACTTTATTATTTGGGATAAAGGAGATATTAACGAAATTCAATATCAAGCTCCTAGTTGGTATGCGTGTGGTGAGGATTTCGTAGCTTATGTAGATGATATGAATGCATTTTCTGTCTATTACAATGGAGAAGTGCAACAACTCTTGACTTACAAACCAGATATGATTAAGATTAAAGACAATGTTTTGGTTTATACCGATGATTTTGGAGCATTGTATGCCTTTTTTAATGGAGAAGTAATCCGTTTGAATAGTTTTACCCCTGACAAAGTCTTGCTTGATAAGGATGTAGTTGTATTTAGGGATAATTATGGATATCTAAAGGGAATTATGAGGGGTGAAAAAATGGCATTTAGCAAAGAGATAGCGATTGATTTTGATGTTTTTAATTCTACTGTCGTTTACCAACCAAATAAGGTTAAATGGATTGTATTTAACGAAGGTAAATACTACAACTATCCTTAACTTTGCACGTATATAAAGTAGTTAGATGAAAGAAGAAAAAGTTTTAGAGGCCTTATCAAATGTACTTGATCCTGATATAGGGAAAGATTTGGTTAGTCTTAACATGATTAAGGCGATCCAAATTTCGCATAACACTATTTCCTTTACGGTTGAGTTAACTACACCCGCTTGTCCTTTAAAGGAAAAGATACGAAAGGATTGTGAAGATGCAGTTTTCAAGGTATATCCCAAGGCTGATGTGGAAATTGAAATGACAGCTAATATTACTACGAATAGGAACAGCTCCATAAACGTTTTACCTAATGTAAAGAATATCATTTGTGTAGCTTCCGGTAAGGGAGGTGTAGGAAAATCGACGGTGTCGGTTAATCTTGCTCTTGCATTGGCTAAGCAAGGCGCTAAAGTTGGTATTATAGATGCCGATATACATGGACCTTCATTACCTATGATGCTAGGTGTGGGTAAACAGATGCCCGAAGTTAGAGACATTAAGGGGAAGCATTACATAATACCTATAGAAGCTCATGGTATCAAAGTGCTATCCATAGGGTTCCTGGTTGACGACCGTCAAGCGATTGTATGGCGTGGGCCTATGGTGACTTCTGCTTTAAAACAATTTGTGACGGATGTGATTTGGGGGAAATTAGACTATTTAGTTATAGATATGCCTCCAGGGACTGGTGATGTTCATCTTACAATGGTGCAAACCGTTCAAGTTACTGGAGCTGTTGTGGTAACAACTCCGCAAGCCGTGTCGCTTATTGATGCAAAAAAAGCAATGGGTATGTTTACCATGCCTAAAATTAATGTGCCCGTTCTTGGAGTTGTAGAGAACATGTCTTATTTCACGCCTGAAGATGCATTAGATAAGAAATATTATATATTTGGGAAAGATGGAGGCAAAGAGTTGGCTGTGGCATATGATGTACCTTTTTTGGGAGAGATTCCGTTAAAAGAATCGGTCAGAGCTGGCGGAGATCAAGGAACTCCAGCCTTTACTCAAGACGATGAAAAACTGATTACTGCGTTTAAACAAATTGCGGAAAAAGTAGCTCAAAATATTGCAATTCATAACTCAAAACAAGAAATAGTAAATGAGAGTAATCAAAACTAAAGCAGAAATACTAGCAAGAATTGAAATGTCTTTGGATACGATGAGACCATATCTTAAAAATGATGGAGGTAATGTTGAAGTTGTTGAATTAACGGATGATATGAATTTAAAACTGAGGTTACTAGGTAATTGCGGTACGTGTCCTCAAAGTATATTTACAATGAAAGCTGGAATAGAAGAGGCTGTTTTAAAATCTGTACCAGAAGTGAAGAATGTGGAAGCGGTAAACCTGACAGAGCCACCTAATTTTTAATGGAATGAATAGAGCAGAATTAGTTAAAGAAATTTTTTCTAAAAAGTCATTTTTAAGTGTTGGCTTAGATACAGATATTAATAAAATACCAAAATTCTTATTAGATTTTGAGGATCCAATCTTTGAATTTAATAAACGAATTATTGATGCTACTCATGATATCTGTGTTGCTTATAAAATTAATATTGCCTTTTATGAATGTCTCGGCAGTAAAGGTTGGCAAAGTCTTGAAAAGACTTTAAATTATATTCCTGATAATTTATTTACGATTGCTGATGCAAAGCGGGGAGATATAGGGAATACCTCAGCGATGTATGCACAAACATTTTTCCAAACCTATTCATTTGATTCAATTACTATTAACCCATACATGGGGGTTGATTCAGTGACGCCGTTTCTTGATTTTACCGGTAAATGGGCGATTCTATTGGCCTTGACATCCAACAAAGGGAGTCAAGATTTTCAGCATATCCAGGAGAATAACGAAAAGTTATATGAGTTAGTGGTAAGAAAATCATTTGATTGGGGAAATGAGGATAATATTATGTTTGTTACGGGCGCCACTCACCCAGAAGAACTTGGAGGAATTAGAAAACTCGCTCCGCGAAGTTTCTTTTTAGTGCCAGGTGTCGGAGCACAAGGAGGAGATTTGGCTGCGGTCGTAAAGGCAGGTAGGAATGAGGAGATCGGGCTTTTAGTCAATTCTTCTCGAGGTATTATATATGCTTCGTCAGATGAGTCTTTCGATAAAGCTGCACGAAAAGAGGCCCAAAAATTGACTGATCAAATGGGTGAGTATTTTTAGTGAGTGATTTTCATTCGGGGCTTCTCTATATAAATGACTTGGAGCGTTAAGCGCTGATACAACTAAGCATAGTTTTAATCAAAAATATGTAAATTTACAATTGTGAATACGGTTCGATATAGATTTGATAATACTATTTTTGGTGTTTGTGCCTTTATTGGTAGGAAACTCAACATGCCGAGTAAGAATACACGCTTGTTTTTTGTTTATGCTAGTTTCTTTACGTTTGGATCTCCGATTATAATTTATTTGATAGTTGCATTTTGGATGAAGTTAAAAAGTATGGTCAATGGAAAACGTAATCCGGTTTGGGATTTATAGATTTACTCTTTTAGTATTTAGTTTACTGCTTACATTGAACACCTTTGGTCAGGATTATTATATTAGTCTTGAGGGGGATACGCAGTATATGGAAATTACGACGTGGTGTTTTAATCAATTTTACTTCGAAACAGATACTAGCGTAGAAGCTGTGTTTTGTGACGATTTTCAAAGTGTTTATAGAGCCCAATCAAAAGTGAGTTACCTTTCCTATTCTTCTTTTGTTGAGGAGCTGGATTATGTTGAGTTTTTACTTCCGAGCATTGCAAGTTTAAGAGCACTTTCTACCGATTACTTTAGGGATGAACACGTAGAAGCATATATTAGTGGTGACTACATATTATATCGCTGTAAATCACCTGATTATACTAGTAAAACTGAAGTTTCTTCTCCTTATATGAATCTCACTAATCCTGAGTATTATCAGCCAAAGTTTGACAACCCTCAACTCTTCAAGACCAAGGAAAACAAACAGTTTGATGAAATTCATCCAGACGTGGTTTTTATATATCATGATTCATTGGGTTTTGAGAAAATTTCAGGACCGAACATGGAGCAAGATTATTTTGAATTAATCTTTTCGAGGTACTCTTTTAATTCATCCCTAAATGATAGTATTTTTAATGGTGACTTTACGCTTAAATCAAAAGATTTTCTGGAGGTGTTTAGTGAGGAAGTTAGTCCGCTTACTGCGGTTCAATATAACGATAAGGATTTGGCAAAATATTATATTTCAGCCTTGCGTAATGGTGCTTTAATACTACTTCTTAACTTAGACTTGAAGAAAATTCTTCTTTATCGAGAAGCGGGAAATGATAAGCTGGCCAATCAATTGGAAACTGAATTACTTTGGAATAATTTGAGTTATGCCATAGGCTTTTCTGAAGCTAATATATTTGATTTCTGTAAGGTTTATATTGCTGAAGCAAAGAATAGAACAGCAATTTTAAATGGAACCAATCAGGGAATTTTTTTAAACGCCAATCTTGAATTGGATTCGACTATAATTTTGAAAGAGGAATTTTTCTTGTTTGCCCGAAAAGGTCAGGTGTTTGAAACGCAAGCAATAAACCAAAACAACTCAAAAAGGAAAGAAGTGACTTCAACTTCGGTTATTCAAGATGCCATAATAATCTATGACCATAATAATACGCAACTTATGTCACCTTTCCCATTCTTTGTAAGAGAAGCGACTGCCTTGTTTCCTAAAAATAACCAAAGTAAAAAAAGTAAGGGGGGTACTCAGATAAATGATGGTGCAATTGATTATAACAGCTTTAGCGCCTATATCTTCGAGAAATATTCCTTAGATGATTTGAAGAAAAGTAATTTAGCTGCAGCATCTATCATGAATTCGAATCTTTATCACTTTTATCATCCAATCGCAAATTTTAAAACGAAAGTATTTAAAGATTTAAAATGGAAAAATACCCAAATCTATGAAAATGGGAAATGGAAGGATCGTTCAAACCTTGTTTTAAATATATCGGGACTTTCCCAAGTGCGTAAAAATACATTTAACGACTAGGGATGGCAAAATTTGAGCTAAAGTACCTTGGTAGGCAAGAATATAAAACTACTTGGCATTATCAGCAAACATTGTTTCAAGATGCCTTACAAGCAAAAAAAGAGAATCGTTTAGTAAGCAATCAAATCATTTTAGTAGAGCACGACCCGGTTTTTACTCTTGGTAAGAGTGCTGATACTCATAATATCCTATTGTCTGAAAATTTTTTAGATGCTCCAGTATTTACAATTGAGAGGGGCGGAGATGTAACCTTTCATGGACCCGGGCAATTGGTGATATATCCAATAGTAGATCTTGAACAATTTAACATGGGATTACGCGATTATGTCTTTAACATGGAAGAGTTGGTTATCCGTATTCTTGATTGCTTTGGTTTGATAGGACAACGTGCTAAGGGTGCTTCTGGAGTTTGGTTGGATGTGGGAAGTATGAGTGAAAGGAAAATAGCAGCTTTAGGTGTGAAAGCTAGCAGACATATAACTATGCACGGTATAGCTTTTAATATCAATACTGATTTATCCTGGTTTCAAAAAATTAATCCTTGTGGCTTTCAGGACAAAGGAGTGACTAGCTTGGCTAATGAACTTGGAGAAATTCAGGACTTTAAGAAAATTAGACTGCTAGTAGAGGAGGAGTTGAATAGGATTTTTATTTAAGTGTTCATTTTCAAGCCATTGATTGTTAATTCAGCATTTATTTGATAATTTTGCTTGAGAATAGTTTCTATGGCAAAAAACAAAAAAGGCACCTATAAATCACCCAATATTCAGTATTACCAATCTAGAGGAGATTTTAATATTGCTGTAGGGGAAGATTTTATTCATGCAATTAATGATTTGTCATCTAATGAACAGCATTTTTTAGTAGGTCTTTCTCATGGTCAATCTCCGTCAGGGGCTTACAATTATATTTTGGAAAACTACCATAGAATTAATCGTCCAGAAATATTGCGTTATACTTTTGTCAATTCACCATTAAAACGACAAAGAGATCTTAAAGCTGTAATGGATGCGAAATCCTTTTTGATTGCTTTATTGGATCAAAAGCTCTTAAAAAAAGAAAATATTTTAGGTAGTGCAATAAGTATTCCTGATGTGCATGAATATGCGCAGGCTTTTAATGTTCGCTTACGGGAATACATGAAAAAGTATAAAAAGATTGGCTTAGACTATGTTTTTGTTGCTACCAATCCGGAGGGTCATGTTGCAGGTATTTCAAGAAAATCTGAAATATTTGATTCAAAAAATATTATTGAAATTGTTCATGATCGAAAACAGTTAGAAGTCACAGTAACTCCATATTTTCTTAACTTATCCAAAAGAATTGCTTTTTTAGCAACAAAGGCGGATAAAAGAAGGGCCCTTGCATGGCTATTGGATCAGAATGGATTAGCAACAGAAAGCCCTAGCTTTTTAAGGCATATGGATAATGTAGAAGAACGTTTGACGGTGTTTATCGACGATGAAGCCCTAAATTGGCCACAAATTATTGTTGAACGAAAGGGTAGAGTGGGGATAAGTAAGATTAAAGTTGATTTGCCAAAGCCTTACAATGAAAAGGCAAAGAAGAAGTTGCCGGTAATCCTTATGATTCATGGATTTTTAGGATTGAACTCATTTGATGGTTTATTAACAAACTTAGCTACACATCGATATATTGCTGCAGCTATGCACTATGGGTCTGTACCAGATAAATTGGAGGTAGAGAAGTATTCTAAGCATGTGGTAAATAATATAGATGCAGTGGTTAATTTCTTTGGAGAGAAAGGACATCCAGTATATCTTTTAGATCATTCTATGGGTAATGTTTACTTCATGATAATGGATAGAGAATATGATCGATTAAAAGGGATAAAACAATACTTAAAAGGTCGAATAGGTGCCAACCCATTTTTTGGTAGCGAAGCAAAACATTCAGTGATTGGTTTTCTTGATAACGTTATTTTACCATCGTTATCAATTACTAAAAACCCAATTGAGAAATCATTGTTTCGAGGGTTTAGGAGCTTTGTGCCATTGGATTCAAAAAATGGCGTAAGAAAAAGAGGTATAAGCTTAACGGATATGCTGATTAGAAGGGACTCAGCTATGCGGAATAGAGTTTGGAGAGCGATGAAGAAGCAGATTGTTTATTTGATGACCAATATGGATTCTTTACCTCATCTCAATCGAGTTCCAATTGAACGCGCATTAAATAGATTACCTGCTAAGTTGTTTGTGATTCAGATATATTCTGCTTTGTTGGAATCTAAAGGGTTTGATGATAAAGAAGGATATCCTAATATGGAAAAAAATAAAATTCCAATATTGATGTTAAAAAGTGAACGTGATTGTATTGCTAAGTTTGTTCCGCGTTTTCATATCGGATCGAATGTAGATATTATAGATGTAACAAATCCTGATGAAGACGACTTATTTAAGGAACATCTATATCATATGGTTTTTCAAAAAGAGACTATCGAATTCATAGAAAAATTTATTGAACAGGTTGAAGCATCTAGTATCGTTGAGGAGCTAGTAGACTAAAACAAATAATGCCAAATGATATGTACTAAAACTGATTTAAAAAAAAGACCCTAGGATATCATTCTAGGGTCTTTTTTTTTATGGTTTGTAGTATTATTACTCTAATTCTTCTCGAGGCATTTCAAGTGAAGTCATATCTATACCATAAGTATTTAATTGAGCTAAATCTTTTTCTCCAAGGTTTTCATATTGTCCTTCAATAATTGCAGCCGTAATATCACCATTCGTAGAAGTCAATTCAACTTTTACTACTCCACCATTAATACCTTTGAATACAAGTGTTTTGTTTTCAACTTCGTCGGTTTCTGTAGCAGGTGCTTCCATCTCTATAAGCTCTTCTATAACAGTTTCTTCTTCGTGAGCATCTGCAGCGTGCGTATCGCCTCCTAAAATTGGAGCTAACACTAAGCCAATCAAACAAGTTAATTTAATTAAGATATTCATTGATGGACCAGAAGTGTCTTTAAATGGATCACCTACCGTATCTCCAGTTACTGCGGCTTTATGCGCTTCAGAACCTTTGTAAGTCATTTCTCCATTAATCATAACACCAGCTTCGAAAGATTTCTTTGCATTATCCCATGCACCACCAGCGTTGTTTTGGAAGATAGCCCAAAGCACACCACTAACAGTCACACCAGCCATATACCCACCTAACATTTCAGCGATTGCTAATTTATCCATTCCAAAAATCATTGGAATAAATGCAATTGCTAATGGGAAGCCAATAGTTAATAAGCCTGGCAACATCATTTCTTTTAATGATGCTTCTGTTGAGATTGCCACACACTTATCGTATTCTGGTTTACCAGTACCTTCCATAATACCCGGAATTTCTTTGAACTGACGCCTTACTTCTTCTACCATTTCCATAGCTGCTTTTCCTACTGCGTTCATTGCTAAAGCAGAGAATACCACTGGTACCATTCCACCAACAAACAACATGGCTAAAACAGGCGCTTTAAAGATGTTAATACCATCAATGCCAGTAAATGTTACATATGCAGCAAATAGAGCCAATGAAGTTAATGCAGCAGAGGCAATAGCGAATCCTTTACCCGTCGCAGCAGTTGTATTACCAACTGAATCTAATATATCTGTTCTTTCACGCACAATAGGGTCTTGCTCACTCATTTCAGCAATACCGCCTGCGTTATCAGCAATAGGACCAAAAGCATCGATAGCTAATTGCATAGCTGTTGTAGCCATCATAGCAGAAGCAGCTAAAGCAACTCCGTAGAATCCTGCAAAAGCGTATGAAGACCAGATAGCAGCAGCAAACAATAAGATAGTAGGGAATGTAGAAATCATTCCTGTAGCTAAACCTGCAATAATGTTTGTTCCAGCTCCTGTACTTGATTGTTGAACAATATTTAAGATTGGTTTTTTGCCTAAGCCCGTATAATATTCAGTAACTGAAGAAATAACTCCACCTACAAACAATCCAATTAGTGTAGCATAGAAAACACGCATAGAAGAAATATCTTTAGAACCCTCTCCGAAGAATTCCATTTGCATAGTTTCAGGCAACATGTATTTAACCAAAACAAAACAAGAAACTGCAACTAACCCTATAGATACCCAGTTTCCAATGTTTAAGGCACCCATAACTTGTGCTTCCTTAGCATCATTACTATTAATTTTAACGAGCATAGTACCAATCGCAGAAATTATGATTCCAACTCCAGCAATTGACATAGGCAATAAGATAGGACCAATGCCTCCAAAAGCATCTGTAATTTGTCCACCCATATCCTTTATAACATAGTTCCCTAAAACCATTGCGGCTAATACTGTCGCAACATAAGAACCAAATAAATCTGCACCCATTCCAGCCACATCACCTACATTATCACCTACGTTATCAGCAATTGTTGCTGGATTACGAGGGTCATCTTCTGGTATACCCGCTTCTACTTTGCCCACTAAATCTGCACCCACATCTGCTGCTTTGGTATAAATACCACCACCTACTCTTGCGAAAAGAGCAATTGATTCAGCACCTAATGAAAATCCAGCCAAGGTTTCTAATACTATAGTCATTTTGTCGACAGAAAAAATTCCATCTGCTCCGCCCATAAAGTAGTTATAGAAAATAATAAAGAATCCCGTTAAACCTAAAACAGCTAAGCCAGCAACACCTAGCCCCATTACAGTTCCACCACCAAAAGATATCTTCAAAGCATCTGGAAGGCTCGTACGAGCTGCCTGAGTTGTTCTAACATTTGTTTTTGTAGCGATTTTCATTCCGATATTCCCTGCATAAGCTGAAAATATTGCACCAAAAATAAACGCAACAACTATAAGAATATGTGTTGTTGGTACTACAAAAGAAACAATAGCTAAAAGGACACTTACCACAACAACAAAAATTGCTAATAATCGATACTCAGCATTTAAAAAGGCCAAAGCACCTTCATAGATATGGTCAGAAATTTCTTTCATTTTACCATCACCGGCGTCTTGCTTAATCACCCATGATTGCTTAATCATCATGTAAGCAAGTCCCAGAATTGCTGCCACTATTGGCATGTAAATCATATACTGTCCCATCTGTTATAAGTTTTAATTATTTATTTAAGTATTCTCTGTATTTAAATTCAGCGTGCAAAAATACAATTAATTGCCAAATAAAAAAAGCACCTGATTTTAGTAGGTACTTTTTTTTTGTTAATTCTACTTAAAGTCTTTTAATCTTTATTGATTTACTGGACATGACTGTCGCTTTTGAGGTTTAAATGGATTGTTTTCAATGTGCATATTTAACCTTACCGGGAGCATCCGATTTAGTCTGTATTTCATCAAGTTCTATAGTTATATCTTACTGTAGAGCTAAAGCGGTGCTTTTATTATGGGGTGTTTAATCGACGTAGGTTTCAATTCCAGTTTTTCGTTTACCATCCTCATATATGGTGACAAAAGCATCTTTTATTCCTAATTTACGTATTTCTACCTTAAATGCTTCCGCATCAATTTCAGAAGTAAAATTACCTATAGAATATCTGTATGCACCATCTACATCTTCATGCATGAGGTACTTTTGATCAGCAAACAGATGAGTGAAATCTAAGTTTTGAAACAAACCAATCTGAATCCTATATTGATATTCTGATTGGGCGCCAAGAGCTTGTTCACCTTTATTTAAATTAGCATGGGATTCTCTGGTAGTCTCAAGTTTATAAGCTACCGCATTTAGGCTATCCTTAAGCTCTATTATTGTTATATCTCGAGATTGAAGATTATTTTTTAAAATTGAAATCTCCTCAGATTGTTGCTCAATGGCAATGTCCAACATCTCGAGCTTATCGTTAAGTTTTTTTAGTTTCGCAGGATTCTTTTTTAAATCCCTAATTTGCGTTTTTAATTGTTTTTTCTCGCTCTTGCTGAGCTCTTGAGCGCTAATATTATTCCAAGTAAATGCAATTAAAAATATCAAGACTAAATGTTTCATGAGGCTAGAAGGGTTATATTATCTAATTTCTTATTTAAGTTTTTAATAAATTCAAAGTATGCAGGTAATTCTTCTTCTACTAAAGGATCTGCCTTGGGAATATTCTCCTTATACGGATCTACTTGTTTACCATTTTTCC
>TARA_B110000483_G_scaffold14470_1_pt1 | contig 12056 bp, 3 predicted proteins | sample TARA_B110000483 | Tara Oceans TARA_B110000483 (sample SAMEA4398176) | marine metagenome | biome: Polar Biome; feature: [SRF] surface water layer (ENVO:00010504); material: water (ENVO:00002006), including particulate matter (ENVO:01000060) such as... | depth 5 m
CGTTACCGTCGGTGAAGATGTTGACGGAGTATAAGCCGAAGTGTTTTACGGTGAGTAAAGCGAGAGTGTGTTCGAACATGAGAGGGAATAAAGAAACGCCGAACGGGTGGAGCGTGAAATATTTCGATTACTTGAAACCGAGATACGATGTGAAATACAAAGAATTAGGCACTTGCGCAATGGTTGGAAATTCGCCGCACGTCTATCGAGACGGCTTAACGGATGAAAATAGCAAAAGCATCGACAAACACGACAGCGTTTGGAGATTTAACTTACGCTCGGGGTTAGCGAACGATACGAACGTACACAAGAAGTACGGGGTTCGGAAGCCACTGGGGGAAAAGACGCGATTTAGAATGTTCAACAGCATACGAGGACGACAACTCTCGAGAGGTATAAACGTAGACGAGAAAATCCTTCGATCGAAACGTAATTTACGAGAAGAATGGTGGTTTTGGTATTCCACGAGCACGAGTTATTTTCACAACATAAAGAAACGGTTTCAATACGTCCAGACGAGGGTTTTAAGTCCCTCGAGCGTGAATTATATCGTGGATTGTTACATGCAAATGCGGAGAGATTTACTGGATATTGGAGCGCTCGAAGAGGAAGGCCACGCGAATAACAAAAAGCTCATGATGAAGTGTCCGACGTCATTATCCAGTGGAATCCACTTAGCTTTTATGAGTCAACACTTGTGTTCGCAAATGGATATGTTTGGAATGTCTTACCACCCGAAACAGGCGGCGAAGGCGGGCTATAGCGGCCACGCGTGGTCTATTGACGTGCGCATGTTTCGATTGATGCACGTCGTCGGTCTCGTGAACGTTTGTACCACGGATAAAAGCTTAGAATAGGAGATGGTTTTTTACGCATCGCATTTAGAAGTCTAGCCGTTTTAGAATAGGAGTAGTAGTAGTAGTAGTAGTAGCAGTGTACAAATACATAAGTACGGTAGAGCTAACCCGCGTTTGAAAACGCCGTCCATTCGTCGCGAGCGCGAAAGTCTCTCCGCGTCAGGCTGCTAATAAAAAAGAGGCTATATAAACAAATACATAAAGAAGGAACTTACTGCAGCAAAAACAGAATCAAGATAATCAGCGCAGTAAAGACGGTGATTGCTAAACACACCATCTTATTCCTCGCACTCTTTTGACTCTTATCCGCCTTTGTCAACTCCTTCTGCGCCTCTTTCGTTCTCACCGCCGTACTCACGATGTTCGCCTCGATATCGTCAATCATGTTCCCTTGCTCGTTTACCAACACCGCTAAATCTTGGAAAATCTCATTCACTTCGCCAATTTGTTGCTGAATCTCCGCGATGCCTCTCTCTCGTTCCTCGATTAACTGATCGTTAAATCGCATGTCGATTTCCACCGCGGTCATCTCCTTCTGCCCTTGGCTTTTATGTTCCATCAGCAAAGGCGCGTGTTGTTGCTCCTCGTCTACCATTTGCCCGCCTTGGTAAAACTGCCCTCCTCGCTCGCCACTCATTGCCACGTCCGCGGCGGCGCTATTGTTGTTGTTCTTCCCTCCAGTCGCTCCGTACCCTTTCTTTTTACTCTTCGCCGCTTCGTTGCCGATCTCCTTTTGCGGTAAAAACGTGCTCTCTCTCTCCGCGCACGCCCTTTGCGCTCTCTGAAAATCCTTCAACGTCGCGTGTAAATCCTTCACCAATTTTTTATGCCTCTCCGCTAAACTTTCCGCGTCGTCCTCGTCCTCGCCCGCTTCGTACTCGTACTCTTGATCTTGCTCCTCGTGCACTAAATCCGTCACCAATCTCGCCAACTTTTTCACCAACACCGAACTCTCTTTCGCCATTTGACCTATTGATTCTCTCAGTTTGTGCAGTTTCGCTCTTTGCTCCTTCGTATCTCGAGACGTTCCCAGTTGGTCCACGAGTCGTTTAAACGTCGAGACGTTCGTTTGGAGTTGGAAAATGAGCGATTGGACGCGGTTCGCGTGTGTGGAAATCTCCTCGCGCAAGATTCCACTTTTCGTACCATCATTCTCGCCGTCGTTCGTCAGGCGAGTGTACGACATTATTATTAGTAGTATTCACCACCTTCGTATTCTTCTTCCAAAAGTAGTGCTTTCTCTCTCTCTCTTCCTTTTAATAAACTTTTGTGTGTCTCCTCGCTCTGTGAATGAATTCTGAAGGGACTGACGATTCAAACGACAGACAAAAATGCGTTTAGGGTATATGGTGCTTTTTATAAAGGTTTTTACTTTACAACCTCCTCCTCTTCGCCTTCAGGCGCTCCTTCGGGCGCTCGTTCTTCTACGTCGTCGTCGTCTTCTTCCTCTTCTTCTCCGTCGTCGTCTTGGTCGTCGTCGTCTGGAGGGACAAATCCGAGCTCTTGGCAGACGGTCATTAAAAAATCTAAAACCTTCGTGAAGAAGTGCGCGAGGTGCTTCGTGCTAAACTCCATCTCGTCTTTCAACATTTCCTCGATTCGCTCGACCGGGAGGATGCCAAAATTGACCGGGGTGTACGAACACATCGTGCTCACTTGGTCGGGGAATATGGAGACGTTGAGCGGGTCTTCACCGGTGATGGCGTGAGTTTTTGGGTCCGCGCCGGCTTCGATGGTGAACGCGAATCCGGTGAGGACGTGTTTGAACTCGTGCTTGTTGTTTTGGTCTTCGCCGAGTTTTCGCCAGCGAAGACCGGAGATGGATTCGAATTGCGGCGGGCCGAAGCTATTCCTGGCGTCAGTCGATGTCAGAGCGACTTTTAAATCGTCGCGGAGTTTTCGGTTGGCTTTTTGAACGGCGAGCATGTCCGTGCCTTTTTGGACGAGCTCTTCTTGCAATTTGAAAATCTCAACTTTCATGTTCCCTTTTTCTTCGGCGAGTTCGTGCGTGCGACCGGCTTCTTTTTGGAAGAAATCTCGGTCTCTTCGTAAATCCGATATTAAAGTCTCCTGCGCCCTTTGTTTCTCCTTCATCGCCTCTTGCATCTTCGTCGCCGCCATGGCGACTTCGTCCACTTTTTTCTTTTTCAAATCGTCGTATTTTCTTTGCAAAGACTCGTACCGTTCTTGCAACATTAGAAATTTTCGACTCTCGGCTCGATCGAACGCTTGCTCCGTTTTCCGTTGCTGGTGCTTGTTTCTGTCTAAAGCCATTTGCGCTTGTTGCATGCCTTGGTGGTAATCATCATCCTCGTCGTAGTTTTGGGTTTTCCTCGGTCGGCCCACGCCTCTCTTCCCCGGCGCCGGTTGTTTCTTTACTTTTTGCGAGGAAGACGGACGTCCTCGTTTTCTATCGTTTCCTTCGTCGTCGCTGCCTTTCGTGTTGTACTTATTGAACGCTTCCCCATCGTTGTTATAATCGTCGGAATCGTACTCGTCCTCCTCGTCCGAGTAGTATCGCTTGTGCTGCGCTCCTCCTCTACCGCCGCCGCCCAACGCTTTCCGAGCGTTCCCCGCCGCCTCTCGCATGCTCTTATACTTGTTCGAATGGTCCGCTTTCCGCCACCCGACTGGGCGACCTCTTTTCTTCTTTACCACTGGTTGTTCTTGTTGTTGTTGTTGTTGATCCGTCGCCGCCACTAATGTCTTCGTCGCGACGTCTCCTCCTCCTCCTCCTCCTCCTCCTCCTGGGGTGGGCAATTTCCCAGCCGAAGACGGGGTGGATTTCTTCGACGGCGTCGCTGGATTTCTCGCGGCGTTATTACTCAAACTTTCCGTGACCATCTTTTGCGTCGCCTGTTTTTGTTGTTTTTCATAAAGAGAGAGAGAGAAAGAGAGAGAGAGAGAGAGCAGTGAGCATACATAAACGCAAATCATTCAAACGGGGAGTAATAGGACTAAAAGTTTGAAATTCATCATCATCATCATCGCGCGATAGAAAAGAGAGCAACAAAAAGGAAACAAAACTTACAGTCCACCCGGGAACTTGATCCGTCCCGGCGTAGTCGATTTTCCCGTCCGCCGCGCACGCGCGTTTCGGGCGTCCTTCGACTCCCACCATAGTAGTAGTAGTGTGTACTAATTATATAATATTTGTATTTTTTTTGTAGAGCAACCGCCAACGGCTTTTTTCTCTGCCTGTAAAAAGTGAGACTTTTTGGTCTGGTTTTTTCAAAAAGAAGAGATGATTCCACATGTGAAACACATCTAACTGCTGAAGACAGAACTGCTTCACCAAACTGAAGATGAAGCAAAGAAAGAGTAGTACTACTGTTTCGCTACTACGAGCGGAAGACAATAATCGAGCGACGATGATACTTTATTAAAACCTCCTCAAATGATGCAATGAGACATCAATTTTCATCACAATCAAATGAGTTGAGATCAAAAAAGCTGTTGTTGTTTTCTGCTTTTTTGCCCTTTTTCGGGCCTTCTGTTTGCACAAAAATTCGGATCTCTCTTAAGAGGAGATATTTTTCTATTACGCGCGCGCTCTTAGTATATAAATACACACAGAAGCGTTGTTCTTGTTTTATTGCTGTTGCTATAGTGTTGTCGTCCGCGTTTCTCTCTCCGTCCGCGTTTCTCTTGATTTTGCAGCCGAGAGAAAAGGTGAAAGAAGCGAGTTAATAGAGAGACGATCTCATCGAGGTCGTTACGAGCGACAAAGAGAGAGAGAAAGCATCACCATGTCGCGCCGGAGGACGACTAATCGAGGGCGCGAAGAAGAAGAAGGAGCAGACGACGACGAGGACGGGACGACGACGAACTCGGAGTCGTCGTCTCAGGGCGATGATGATCCGACGACGACGACGAGAAGAGGCGGAGACGATGTCGACGAGATGTTGTTGAACCACCACCACCACAACAACAACAACAACACGTACGACGTCGGGGAGGAAGAAGAAGACGAAGAGGAGGAATTAGGATATAACAGATTTGGATCGGTCGCTGCCGGTGGTGGTGGTCGAGGTAGAAGAGGACGTCCGCCGTTAAGGCGGAATACGAGCGATTCCGAGGAAGAGCTTCGTCGTCAACAACAGCAACAACGGGGACGGGGACACGCGCCCTCGAGCGAAGACGACGACGAAGAAGAACTTTCCCGAAGCGATAACGATACGCAAATGTCCGTGGATTCTGATACCGAGGGGAGAGGTGGACTGGTTGATAGTGCGTATAATAACGATTTGAACGCGAACACTCGTCGCCGCGCGAGAGAAACGCAGAAGAATTACGTGGACGCGCAGTTGGCCAACGCCGCCGCCGCCGGCGAAGCAGAAAGAGCGCAAAGGAGGAGTCAGCGTTTACAACAACAAGGTTGGCGGGGCGCTTCCGGTGGTGGTAGTGGTGGTGCTGACTCTTTGTCCCCGTCTTCTTCCTCTTCGGAGGAAGACGAAGGCGAGGAAATTTTACCAACTCAGCTCGAACCGGGCGTTTTCCCGTTGGATGAATTCAACTCGGTTGTCTTGGCGCATAACTCGTATCGGTACATGCGAAATTACCAAGGGTACTATCCGACGAAGATGTTGCCGTGCTTGAAATATATCAGCGAAAACTACGTGTGTCTTTACGAGTCCAACGACAAAGAACGCGAGAAAATTCGACCAGAGGAGGTGGAAGCGTTTAGAAAATTTCTCTCGCAAGGCATCCTCGTGAGTAATTTCCGCACCGTATTGGAAGAGCTTAAAGCTTCGGCGTGGCCTAGCGACTCCTTGTTGTTTCAATACAACTGCTTAGAAATGTGCTGCGAAATTGCCGTCATAGCCTCGCAAGCGCTAAATCTGTTTTGCATCGATCGCATCTTAATGGAGGCGTGCATCGATAAAGGGGACGATAACGTATTTAGTATGCCGCATAAACCAAACGAAAGCTCTGAGAACAATAGCCGAACCGTAGGTCTTAGCGTCAATGATGGCGAAGATCTCGAAGAACTAGCGCGCGCGTGCGAGATTGAAGAATTAACGGCCATTTTGAGCGCGTTAGCGTTAGGTATGAAATCTTCGTGCGCATTTTACGAGAGATATCGGACGCACAAAGTTCCATCTTTTTCTGATTATAGAACTGATAATGAACTATCGTGGAGAGAGACTGAGGAAGGGAAAACGGGTCATCACAAAGATAGCATCGCGTTCCCAGTCAGGGTTGAAGTACCGGTTGCCACGAAAGGACGACGGAGAGCAGAGAGGGCAAAGATGGACAGGGAGCGAGAGAAAGAAGAAGAAGGAAACGAAAACATGATGACGAAAGAGATTGTCGTGAAAGCGTGGCCGGCGCATGTCGTCGAAACTTTTGGTCAGCAAGGCGGTTGGACCTGGTTGTTGAGACTTTTGGAGGCTCGAGGTGCGGTGTTTGATAAGAAGCGCGATGCATTTACGAGCGGCGAGATGGCTAAAAATTTGATGCCGCCTCGCCTCATGGAGTCTGCCTGCGCGGCTCTGGCCGCAGCGACGGACGTTTTGAACGAGTCGAACGCCAAGATACTAGTCGATACGTTTTTATACTCCGCCTCAAAGGTTACGGAAGCGTTGCACGCGTTGAAAATTGAAAGCGCAAATGAGACGACGAACAAGAAGTCCAAGAAAGGCTCTGCTGCCGCTGAGAATAACAACAATAGCGAGAACAGCGATGTGGCAAAACGGCGAGAAGATGCGATAAAATTTGCATCTATTCTATCGCACGCGTTCATAACTGCACAATTTCGCGATGGCGAGACTATTTCGACACGATCAGTTGAAGGCAAGAGTGTGTTTGTTGAGTTGCAAAGAGCAATTATCGTCGCCTCGTTGGGCGTGTCTACGTTCGCCTCGCAACTCGCGGCTCTGAAGGAAATCAAAATAGCGCTGGATATGATCGATGCGTTCGTTGAGACCGGTATTCAATGGCTCGCTGAAAACGAAATTCTGGAGCACATTCTGCGTCCTACGTATCTTCATCACAGGCAGTACGTCGAACACGTTCGCGACGTCTTGGCGAAGTTAGCGCAACATCCCAATGTCTTAAAACGCGAACATCTCGAACTCATTTGGAACGTTGGTTTCACCGCAGACTCGCATCAAGACGTTAGCATAAACGTCTGTGATATGCTCGGTCAATTAGCGCCGGTTTTATCTGACGAGCACTTAGATTTTGTTTTGACTCGATTCAAAATTTTGGCCGTGAGCGGAAGTTTGGACGGGAAGACGTTGGACACTCTGAAATCGATTGTTACAAACCGAGCGGTTTCGGAAACCTTTGCGAATACTATCTTGGAGCTTCTTTTCGAAGCTTCGTGTGCAAATGAAACGCGGGCGGTATTTTATCTCGGCGCAGAAGTCGATGAGGATGCCAATCCGGAGTACGCATTTCTCTTTGCGTTTTACAAATTTACAGAAAGAGGAGCTGCTGTCCTTGACGTGATGACTTGGATAGACAAGCTCTTGACGCACATAGCGGCTTTCACAAAAGAGGACGGTGGAATGAGTTATAATAGCAACAGCAACAATAGCGCGGTTTCTGTAACGAATACCGATCGATTGGTGGTATCTGCGCGCCTTCTACGGTACATGTTTGATTCGAACAACGACTTTACCATGAGCGACGAGATCCCAGCGAAAGCGGACTCATTAGACAGCACAAGAAACGTAACTGAAATGTGCGTATCTGCGCTCGAGCACTCCAAAGCATTAGATGCACAATATGCGGCGTCCACCGCTGTGCGTGATGATTTTGCTTGGGAAGATGCTCGAATCTTACGATCACAACGAAGAGCGGAAGAGGTGGTGACGTTTTTGCACAACTTCTATGATGCCGCGCAAAGAACGTTGCAGCTCAAGAGCGGAGTTGCACTCAGATTGTGGGACGCTCTCACCGACACAAAAGTTCAAGAAACAGATGCGAAGAGAAACGTGTGGATGACGAAACTTGTTGACTATTGTTCACCAGACGCGATATCAGCGATTCTAGTCGAAAGATTGTTGAAGACGAACGTCGAGACGCACTGCGACGATAGTTTGTGGGAGGTTGTTTACCCATTCTTTGTCGCAAACGCGATGCACGAAAAATTGATCGAACCAATTGGAAGTTTTAAAGGTGATGGCTTGTACAGTTTTAGTAGTGAAGAAGATGTGGACGATGACATATACGATGAAATTGGACGAGAGAAAGAACCAAAAGGAGTTAAGTGCAGACGCTTTCAGGAGAAAAGGCAATACCGCTTCGTGAACGAACCCACGGTGGAAGATAAAAATTCAGACTCCAAAAATGGATTGGCTTATTTTTTTGCGATTATCACCGAGTGCCCAAATATTTCGAGCGCGTGTCTTAATACAGCGACAATGAGGCTAATTCGGACGTATCTGAACTCGAACGCGGAAAAAGTGTTTCTTGAGATTTGTGCAAAGAAATTAACGAAAACGTGCGGCGCGGATTTTCAAAGCATAGAAACGCTGAACGGAAGGGACCGATTGAAATGCGCGCGGTTACTCCGCGTGTTGGACGAAGTTCTCGATCGTACGCCCTCGAGTAGTGCCAGCGGTGGCAAGGACATTAACGCAGAGTCCATTATTCCGCACGGGAGATCGTTTCGAGGCGATCCGATGTCTATTACCATTTCCATAGGTAATTCTTGGCAACGGTATCGCGGGGGCGAGAACAACGCCCGCGCCATCTCAACGCACTCGAACGAAACTGTGGAAGACTTTTTGAACAACTTTGCGAGTGCTAATGGTGTTGCGCGGGATTCTTTTAAAGCTATTTGTAACGGAAAGCTCCTGGCGACGGAGACGAGAGAAGGACGGGCGCGCTTACTTTCGGATTTGAACCTCCCTAATGGGACGGGGTGCGTCCAAGTCATTCCCTCAACTTCAAAAGTCCAAACCGATCGCAACAAGGTGGTGCAAGAGCTTGGCAATACCAAAGAGCTTCCTCGAGTGATGTTATCGAAACAGCCGTTGATTTATGAAGTACTCTTTGCGTTATCACGATCGCAATCAGAATTAACGACGGCGAGTCATGGCCCTGATGGCGGTGGCGGGGTTTCGAAAATGGACATCGACACCGCCGATCTCGAAGAGGAGTGTGAAACAGTGCGACGCGCCGCGCGAAAATTACTCGCATCGCTACCAACTGACAAGACTGTTTATGATGAAGTTCTCGGCGCTATCAGTAGCAAAGATTCTGGTACCTCGCTTGGGAAGGTTTTGCACAGTACATTTAGGGGTTCCTTCGCAAAAGTCGCGTACGTTTTAGAAACCGTGGACGCGCTGACGGATTCAATCTTTGCATCTGACGCCGCTGAAGAGCGGAGCAAAAGCTACGCGAGATCGTTTAAAAATGTTGCACCTGTGCTTTTGGATATTCTCGATGATGCTTCCGGCGGAACGACGACAAAAGACGGCAGTAAAGATTCTGAGATCCGGCGTTCGATTTGCGCATCGGTGGTGAGATTGCTCAAACCCTTCACTCTGGATAAGAACAATGATACTGCGACGATGACTTTAGCGGGAAAGAAGCACGATTTGGTTGAACCTGTAAAATCCATGCACGTGAGTAGTGATACTTCCAACGAGTGCACGATTGAAGGCGTAACGCTTCCGAAAGATGCGCTTCGGGACTTTGCGGTGGCTGCAACCTCGCGCGTTTTGCGCTGCGCGGCCGCTTTTTCAAAATCAAGTGTTCGATCCGAAATCCACATCGCGTATGAATCGATTCAGTTGGCTATGGAGTTTAACAAGATGGCAACATTGAGATGTACTGACCTGTCACAAGCTTCCGTTTTTGCGGAGTTGCAACCAAAAGATGTCTTGGATGCGGTCTTTGGATCCATTTTCTGTGGTACCGCGGACGCCGCCTTTCGGGAGGTGCTCATCAAGACGTTTCTTTTTAACCAAAAAGAATTTTATGCGATTATCAACGAAAGTGGCGTGGATCAAAGCGAAGAAGATAAGGAGAACGAACAGACCGATAATGGTAATAAAAGTCGCGCGCAAGTTCCTCTGTCTATCATCACCGCCATTCAAGATCGACTCGATATCGCCGAAGAAAACGTAGAAACTTCCGTGGAATACTTCAAAGTGCGAAAGATATTTGCTTTGCACATGCCTTCTAAAGAAGGTAACCCGCACATTCTGCAGTTCCTCGAGAGCGCATTTAAGCGCGATGTGGAATGGGTCGTTCAACTCGCGATGGATCCTAGCAGTGCGGCTTCAAATAACGCCTCGGAGACGATCCAAGCCTCAACGACGCAGCGATTGGAGACGATGGCTTACTTTGCAGCGGCTGTGGAGACAATCAGCGTGGAAGACGCCGTGCGCTTAACAAAAGCGATCCTTCTGCGCGGTCTATTTCCAGAACTAGAAACTGTATGCAGAAGTCTGTGTAGTAGACGTTCTGATCCCGATCAAGAAATGATGGAAACTTTACTCTTAAGCCAAGATTCGCTCCAGATGCTCGCCGCGGGGGAAAGAGAATTGTCGACGAAGTTTATCGCATTCTTCGGGGATCAAGATCGACGCCCGCACGCGTTCTCAGTTTTATCTTCTGTGTGCAAAAAGAGCGCCGATGCTTTGTCCTTAACGCTGAGTTCTTTGTACAGATTACACTTGTTTGACCAAATGGACGAAGAGAACAGAGAAGCATGCGATTTGTTGCAATTTGAAATGGAAGAGCTGGATGCACTCGAGAACATAGAGTGGGACGTCGAACCAACCGCCGAAGTTAATCGTCAAGTCAGTATCCGAGGTCACCCGCTGCCAAAGAATGTGAGCGCAAAAATTGGACTCGTCAACGCCGGTGCGACGTGTTATATGAACGCTTTGTTTCAGCAACTCTTCGCGCAACCAGGTATTCGCGACAAGATTTTAGCCATCGACGCGAAGGTTGAAGAGGAGGATCAATCCGAGAGTCTTTTTTATCAGACGCAAAAAATGTTTGCTATGCTGAAAGGATCTTCTGTGCACACGTACTACGAGCCTAGCGATTTGTGGCACGCCTTCAAAGACTGGGACGGGGAACCCGTAAACGTAAGAGAACACGAAGACGCGTACGTCTTTTTTACGAGGTTTCAAGAGCAAATAGATTCGCACTACGTCAACGCGATGAAAGAGAAACTTAACATCACGAGTGAAGTTGAAAAACAAGCGAAGGAGGAAGGGCGAGAACTGCCAAAGTTTAAGGGTGCGATTGAAGAAGTTTTAGGAGGGAAGATGGTGTCGCAAATCATCTGTAAAAACTGTCCGAAGCATCGAAGCGAACGCGAAGAAGATTTTTGTCAAATTCAGCTCGCTGTGGGCGGTAAGCATAAAGCGTGCGTTGATGATTCCATGTCGTTGTTAACAACTGGTGAACTCATGGATGCCGACAACCAGTGGGAATGCCCGGAATGCGAGAAGAAAGTTGATGCGACGAAGCGAACGTGCGTCCGCACGTTGCCAGACTCGCTCTGTTTGCACATTCAGCGACTCGAGTACGATTACGCTATGGATCAAAGAAACAAAGTAAAAGATTATTATAGTTTCCCAAAGACTTTGGATATGTACCCATACACGGAAGAAGCACTCGAAAAGGCTGATCAAGCCGCGTTGGAGGCCGAAGAAGAGCTCGGAGCTGGAGGAACAAACGACGACGGTGGCCCGGCGCGACCGGGTACGCCTGGGAATCTTTTGAATCACCATCGTCACACATCGCGAAAATCTACGCGTAATCTCAACAACAACAAGAACGGTGAATCAGATGGAGGCGATAGAAATGAAAATACCGAGGACGACGAGAAATTGGAATATAGACTTTCTGGCGTCATCGTCCACTCAGGAACTGCTTTTGCGGGGCACTATTACTCATTCATTCGCGATCGCGACGAGAAGACCGGAGAGCTCACCGGAGACGACGATGATCTTGGGACGTGGCGTCGCTACGACGATACTTCTGTCGAACCGTACGATCCAAAGTGTTTAGAAGATGACTGCTTTGGTGGCTCTTATGTACACCAAACAAACAACGTCGGCGAGGAGGCGCAAACGCTCACATACGAAAAACCAAATTCCGCGTACATTTTGTTTTACGAGAAGAAAAAGAAGAAGAGTAAGAAAGAATTAAATGATTCACACATGTCCGACATTGCCGAGGTGAGCGCCGGGGTTGTTGATTCGAATATGAATCCAGAGA
>TARA_B110000483_G_scaffold47037_1_pt1 | contig 12051 bp, 9 predicted proteins | sample TARA_B110000483 | Tara Oceans TARA_B110000483 (sample SAMEA4398176) | marine metagenome | biome: Polar Biome; feature: [SRF] surface water layer (ENVO:00010504); material: water (ENVO:00002006), including particulate matter (ENVO:01000060) such as... | depth 5 m
CTGCCAATATTTGGGAATATCTGGCGAGCTGGGCGATCTCACCGACTGCTTGGCTTTTTCTACCTCAGAAGAGTCTTCCACGGAGGAGAACAGTGATGCCGATTTACTCAATATCGGCTTCCGCTATGCTATGGCCTTAATGCATCACCGAGAAGATGCGGAAGATATCACTCAAGAAGCTTGGCTCAATCTGAACCGCCGCTACGGGAAGATTCCATCGAAGGCCGCGCTGTTCACTAGTATTAAGAATCTGGTGATTGATCGGTTTCGCCGCGGTAAGATCGTTTCTTTTGAGTCGGGTGAGGAAATGGATCCGACCCCGGCACCTGAAACCGCTGAGCCTGGGGCCAGCGCTAATGTGGAGACGCTGCTCGGGCAGATCCGGGGTAACGAACGTGAGGCCCTGCTCTTGCACTATATCGAGGGGCGCACCGCCGAAGAGATCGGCAACATCACCGATCAACCGCGCAACACCGTCCTCAGTTTAATGCGCCGAGGATTGCAGAAACTTCGCGAATCCGTTTCACCCGACCCTGCGCCCGACGTGGTGCCTCCTCCTACTACCGCCTAATTTTCACCTCCTTTGGATAATCCCGAAAAACAGTTCCGCGATTTCTACGAGCGCCAGTCCATGGTGCCCGATCGAGCGGCTGCGATTTTGGCGGAAGGCCGCAAGCTTGCGGCAGCTCACCGGCGTCAGAAATTGTGGTGGCGCACCGCCGGGATCGCGGCGGCCGTTTCTCTCGTGGGTGGACTCGGTTGGGTTGCGATGCGCCCGGACGCAGAACCGATTCCGGTTCAAGTGGCTCAATCCGTGGTGGGGCTACCCGCCGTGCAGGATAGTGTCATAGCATTTTTTGAAACCCCGAACTATGAGCTCGATCAGATCTCCCTCGATCAGCCCGCACTGCTGGCTTATCTGAAAGTACAAGGTGCGCCTTCCGAGTTGACCGTGCCGGATGGGATTGGGGGGCTGGATAATCTTGGCTGCGAGGTGCTAGATGTGGACGGACATCAGGTTTACATCATGTGCTTCTATCTCGATGGCGTGCCCCGTGACGCCAACGGTGTCGCGATGCCGGGTAAGAAACCCATGATGACGGCCGCAGTTGCAGTGCCCGAGCCCGTTGAGTCGGTATCGACCGAAGTCGCGCCAGTAATGATGAAGAAGCCAACGACCTTGGTGCATCTTGTAACCATTCCCCGTGATCAATTTCTCGGGGCACCCATCGCAGGTGATCCCGCCTCCATGTCGCAGAACGGCGAGTGGAGCTTTGCCACCTGGGCACAAGGCGATATGGTCTACGTCGCTGCCACGCCGGCCGACGCCGAACGATTCTCTGCCATCGCCGCAGACCTGCGCTCCTAAACGATAATCCTAACTGTTTAATAATTAGATATTAAGGATAAAGTTTAACCATATTGGTTAAACTGCTCGTGTTTCATTCGAAGGGAATGGTGGAAATGAGGAGGTGGAGTTGCTCACGAGGGAGACGGTGATCTCTGCGACAGGATACATGGCTTGTTTGAAGTCCGCGCCAGCGAAGCTTAAGGGACCTCCAAATCGGGTGAGAACCTGATCAATGATGCCACCTTGGCCCGCGGCCATGAAGCCAGCGTGCAGCGCGGCGACGCCGTTCTGGGTGGTGCCGGTGTTGGGGGCTGCTTGGGCGAGGAAAGCGGTGTTGGCGCCGATCTCATCGTTAACTTCGGTGCCGGCGTCCCAGATCATGGAACCGTAGATCTTGAAGCTGCGGGGAATGAAAGTTCCGGCGCCATCAAAGATGGGGTAGGCGGAGGGGTTGTCGTTGGCCCAGAACGCATCGTTGCTAGGGATCACCATGGCAAAATAGCTGAGAAAGCGGTGATTGAGGTTAGCGGCGTCTAAATCGAAGATTTGAGTAAAAGTCCGACCAGGGCCGACGGGGCCAGGAATCACGGCGCCTTCGCCGTTGGGTTGAGAGGTGTTAAACCAGCCGGTGAGCATAGAGACATTGCCATCTTCGGTGGCGGCTTCAATTGCGCCGTTCACCGCCTCGCCGGCAGTAAACGTATCGAAGGTGCCATCATGCACGCCGATCCAAGGATTAACGGCCCAGATGCCATTTTCGGGGGCGGCGTTGCGTATCGTTACGGCGACCTGCACCGCCGAAGCGGCGGAGGCAATCAAGATTGCTCCGGCAAAAGCAGCTATTCGACGTAAATTGGAAGGACCTCCAAATGAAGAAAGGAGGAAGAGTGAGGTAGAGGGTGATTTTAAGTTCATCACCGAGCACAACGAGTCGCGGGGGTGGTTGATTGCAGCTTAACTGCATTTTATGGAAATTAGTTATTTCACCGTCTTAAGATTTGATTCCACAGGACCACGCTTCTACCCCTTGATCCGTTTTCTTTGTGACCTACTCCATAAAACTAAGCTCTATGCGTAACCACGCGGGATGGGCTGACGTCTGAGGTGATAGTCATTTGTCCTATCTTCGCTTTTTGATGCCTTTTATTTCGATGCTTCTGCCCCGTCTTTCCGCCATTGTAGCTGGGTCGCTCGTGAGTCTTTTGGTGGTCGGCTGTATGTCGACGCCTCCCAGCCAAATCGAGGAGCTTCAGACCGATGTCCCCGAGGCTTGGGATACTGCCGCTAGCGGTGGTGAATTTAATCCTCAATTATGGATGCAGGACTTTGGTGATCCGCAGCTGGTGGAAATCATGCGCGAAGCGCTGCAGCACAACTTCGGCCTCATGGCTGCAGCGGCCCGGCGTGATGCCTCAGTCGCTGGCACCCTCTCGGCTCGATCGGGGATGTGGCCCTCCATCACGGCGAGTGCTAACAAGAACCAATCACGACGTAGTTCGGCTACCGGTATTCAACAGACGCCGGTTAATCGTTCTTACTCCACGAATGCTCGCTTTAATTGGGAACTCGATCTGTGGGGGGCATTGCGCAACGGCTACAAAGGAGACTTGGCCGATGCCGAAGCTGCTCTCGCTGACTTTGAAGCCACGCGACTCTCGATTGCCGGACGCACGGCTCAAGCCTGGTATAATGCGATCGAAGCCGAACAGCAGTTGGCCCTCGCCAAACGAACCCTGGAAGCTTTCGAGGAAAGTAAACGCAACGTAGAGGAAGGCTTCGAGCAGGGTATCGGCACCGCCCTTGGAGTGCGATTGATTCGGGCCAACTTGGCCTCCTCCGCGAGCACCTTGGAACAACGTATCCGGGGCCGGGAGTCGGCCGTGCGCAACCTCGAGGTATTGCTCGGGCGCTATCCGGCGGGAGAACTTGCGGTGAGAACCGAGTGGCCAGAAATCGGCACGAACGTCCCCGCGGGGCTTCCAACCGAATTATTGCTCCGTCGCCCGGATGTATTGAGTGCCGAACGTTCGTTGGCCGCGACGCAGCAGCGTAAATATGAAAGCAAGAAGGCGATGTTACCCAATCTCGGCATCACGTTGACCCGTGGCACCAATACTCGGGATACCGCGGATTTATTTGATTTGGATGCCCGTCGCGTTTGGACCCGCGTTTGGAGTGTTTCGATGCCCCTCTTTCAAGGCGGCCGGATTCGCGCCAATATCGCCCGTTCGGAGGCGCTGCATGAGCAAGCGGTCGCGAATTACACCGGGACCGTTCTCACCGCTTTTCGCGAAGTAGAGGATGCGCTGACCGAGCAGGATTCCTTTGCCCGAGATTACGAATTTCAACAGGTGGCTACCGAAGAGTCTCAGGCGGCTGAGTCGTTAGCCTGGGAACAGTATGAGAGCGGACTGGCGGATATCACCACCGTCCTCGATGCCGTGCGACGCTCCCTCAACGCCCAACGCTCTTTAATCACCACCACTAACCGGCGTATCCAAAGCCGCATCGATCTTTACCTCGCCCTAGGCGGAGGCTTCTCCTTCGAACTAGCCGAAGAAAACTAATCTTTCCATGAAACGAGCTCTGCAAATCCTGCTCCCTGTTATCATCCTCGCGATCGCGGGTGGTATCACCCTCTACATGATTGTCTTCCAAAAGGAAGCTCCGAGGCGGCAGTTCCAAGCGCCGGCCAAAGAAGTGGTGGTGCGTCCCGTGAATCGTCAGAGCTATGAGATTGTGCTGCACTCCCAAGGTTCGGTCCAAGCCCGGACCACCAGCACGCTGATCCCCGAAGTTCGGGGACGCATCGTCGCCATCGGTTCGAGTTTTCAAGAGGGTTCGTTTTTCGAAGAGGGGGAAGTCCTGATCGAGATCGACAAGAGCGATTATGAAACCGAATTGATCGTGGCCGATGCGGCTTATGCCCAGGCTGATCTTCGTTTGGCGGAAGAGCAGGCGCGGTCTGCTCAAGCCAAGCGTGATTGGGAACGACTCAATCCAGACACGCCAGCGGGTCGCCTCACGCTCAGGGAGCCCCAGCTCAAGCAAGCCGCCGCAGCGGTGGCCTCGGCCCAAGCCCGGGTCAATAATGCTAAACGTAATCTCGAACGCACCTTAATCCGCGCTCCTTTCGCCGGGCGCGTTTTGACCAAGAATGTTGATGTGGGGCAGTATGTTTCGACGGGTAATCAAATGGCTCGCGTGTTTGCGGTCGATCTCGCGGAAGTCCGCTTACCACTCACTGCTACCCAATATTCCTATCTCAATCTGCCCGCGATCTATCGGGGTGAGAATCCGACCTTGGCGGAAGGGCCGGCCGTGCAACTGTCCTTGGAGGTTGCAGGAGAAACTTATCGTTGGGGCGGACGCGTCTCCCGCGCGGAGGGCGCCGTAGATACCCGGAGTCGGCAATTGTTCGTGGTCGCCCAGATTAGGAACCCCTATGGCCGCACGGCGAATGAACGACCTCCTTTAAAAATCGGTTCATTTGTTGAAGCCGAAATCATCGGAAAGACCGTGGATGATGTGTTTGTGATTCCTCGCAGTCTTTTGCGGGAAAACTCCTATGTGCTGCTTGTTGATAAATCTGATGGCCGCGACATCTTGCGTCGACGACCTGTTTCTATTGCGTGGGAAACCGACGACGTTGCGGTGATTAGCGAGGGGCTCGAAGACGGTGACTTACTCTGCCTCACTCAAGTGCCACTCGCACTTGAAGAATATCCCGTGCGATCCGTGTTGGAAAGCACCGCAATAGCCGCGGCGGACGAAGCAGCAGCGGCCCCAGAGCGTCGTGGTCCTCCTCCTACCGCCGGGGGCGGCGGCGGTGGTGCCGGTGGTGCAGCGGGAGCGCTGCTGGCCGCGTTCCCGGCCGACAAACCTTTACCGGCTGAGCTCAAAGCCAAACTTGATGAAGCCATGGCCGCAGCCGAAAGTGGTGATCGCTCAAAAATGCGACCCGTCATGGCCGAAATTCGCGAATGGGCTGAAGCCAACGGGGTCGAATTACCCGCTGGTCGCGGCCGCTAACTTAATTTTTTAGAATCCCACAAAACAAAGGCACCTGATGCACAACTTGATTGAATGGTTTACCCGTAATAGCGTAGCCGCGAATATCCTGATGGCGGCGATCTTGGGTTCCGGCGCCTACTCGCTATGGAACAAGATGATCCTGCAGGAGTTCCCGGACTATCCGTCCCGGGTGATCTCAGTTTCGGTCACTTACCGAGGATCGACTCCAACCGAGACCGAAGAGTCCATTGTCGTGCGTTTGGAGGAGGTTCTTTTCGACATTGAAGGTCTCAAGGAGATGCAAAGCCGCGCGACCGCGAACGCAGGTTCGGTATCGTTGGAGATTGAAGATAGTTTTGATCTGGGTGAAGCGCTTGATGAGGTGACCAATCGAGTCTCCACGATCCAGACGTTTCCGGTGGAGGCTGAACGACCTCAGATCAGTATCGCGGATCGGCGAGAACGTGTGATCACGGTGGTGGTCGCGGCGGATCTGAGCGAACGCGATTTGAAGGTTTTTGCCGAAGGCCTGCGGGAAGAGATCTCGGGGTTGGAGAAGGTGACCATAGCTTCACTCAAGGCGGTGCGACCCTATGAGATTTCGATCGAAGTGCTCGAAGCGGATTTGCGCAAATATGGGCTGACGTTTGACCAGGTTGTGCGCGCGATTCGCACCCACTCCATCGACTTGTCGGCGGGTAGTATTCGCACCGAAGGCGGCAATGTCCTATTGCGCACATCCCAGCAGGCCTACACGCAGGATGAATTTGCTGAGATTGCGATTATCACCAACCCTGACGGCACGCGAATTACCTTGGGTGACATCGGATTGGTCACGGATGGATTCGATGAGATTCCGGTGAACCCTAAATTTAATGGAGAGCGCGCGGTGGCGATTGATGTATTCCGCACCGGTGATCAAAACATTCTCGAAATTGGTGAGGCGGTGAAGACGTTCGTCGCCGCGAAGAGAGAAACCCTTCCCGACGGGATTCAGTTGGATTACTGGCAGGACGACTCGTCCCGCATCCAAGCTCGTCTCGATACCTTGTTAGATAGTGCCATTTTTGGCTACATTCTAGTGCTCGTAATCTTGTCACTGTTCTTAAGGCCGTCATTGGCTTTTTGGGTGGCGCTGGGCGTGCCCATCGCGTTTTCGGGTGCATTCTTTTTGCTGCCGCTCTGGGGCGTTTCGATGAATCTCATTACGATGTTCGCCTTCATCCTCGTGCTTGGTATCGTGGTCGATGATGCGATTGTGACGGGGGAAAATATCTACCAACACATGCAGGAGGGCGAGGACTCTTTAACGGCTTCGATTGTAGGCACCAAGGAAGTCGCCATCCCGGTTATTTTCGGCGTGCTCACGACCATTGTCGCATTTTATCCGCTGAGTGTATTGTCGGGATTTCGAGGGAACTTCTTTAAACAGATTCCCATCGTCGTGATTCCGGTGCTGTTTTTTTCCTTGGTTGAATCGAAGCTTATTCTACCAGCCCATCTTAAACACTGTCGTGGTTTGGGCAAAGCGGCGTCGAAGAATTTCTTATCGAGATTTCAACGCTTTTTTGCCGAGGGCTTAGAAAAATTCATCCTGAGTGTTTACCGTCCGATATTGGAGAAGTGCCTCCAGTATCGATACGCGGCTGTTTCGGTTTTCATAGGGCTCTTTATTGTCTTCGTCGGTGCGCTGTTTTCCGGGCATATTCGGTGGACCCCTTTCCCCAATATTCCGCGCAGTTCGGTCACCGTGACCTTACAGATGCCAGTGGGAACTGACATCGAAAAAACTGATGAAGTGATTCGACTGGTCGAGGCTCAAGCTTTGGCGATGAAGGTGGACTACCGGGAACAGTATGGGCACGATGTGATCGATAACATCTTTGCGACCTCCGGGGGCCAACCTTTCGGCGGTGGTTTTCGCCGCGGCGGACCCGCGGCAGGTGTCGCGGAAATCGGTGAAGTGGTGATCGAGCTGGTCACCGAAGACGATGGCAGTCTCGCGGTGAACAGCCGTGAGTTGACGTTTGATCTGCGTGACCGCGTTGGGCCTGTGCCCGAAGCGGAACAACTTAATTTCTCCTTTGCTCGAGGCGGAGGCGGCGCAATGACGATCCAATTGGTGGGACCGAAAATCGAGGATCTCGTGGCCGTTTCCAAGGCGGTGCAAAAAAAGTTAACCGAATTCCCCGGGCTCTATGATATCCAGGATTCTTTTGAGACCGCCAATCAAGAGCTGGAACTCGAACTTAAGCCTCAGGCCTCTCATCTAGGGATTACGGCGCAGAACCTCGCGACCCAAGTGCGACAAGCATTCTTTGGCACCGAGGCCCAGCGGATCCAACGCGGTCGGGACGACGTTCGCGTGATGGTGCGCTATCCGCTGGAAGCTCGCCGTTCATTGGGCGCGCTCAGTCGCATGATGATTCGCACGGGCGCCGGTCAAGAAGTGCCCTTTGAGGAAGTGGCTCGGGTCGTGCCGGGCAAGGCGCTGCCTTCGATTCGTCGCGTGGACCGCAATCGGATCGTGCGGGTGAGTGCGGAAGGTGATACCGAAACGGTCGATATTGATGGAATTGAAGCTGAAGTTCTAAAGAATTTCATGCCCACGCTCTTACTGGATTATCCGGGGGTCTCAGTATCCTTGCAGGGTCGCGCGGCGGAGACTCAGGATAACAATGAGGAGTTTATCAACGGCTGCATCTTTGTGCTCATCGCGGTTTACGTGCTGTTGGCGATTCCGTTCAAGAGTTACTTCCAACCCTTCATCGTGATGGCGGCTATTCCGTTTGGCGTCGTGGGGGCCATTTTGGGCCATACCGTTATGTCCTTTATCTACGGCCTTATCGGTGCGGCCAATGATCCGGCGGCTTCGGTCACGATGTTGTCCTTGTTGGGTATCCTCGCGCTTTCCGGCGTCGTGGTGAACGATTCGCTGGTGATGGTCGACTTCATGAACCGTAAGGTGAAGGAAGGCTTAACTTTGGGCGAAGCCGTGCGCTTGGCGGGAGTGAAACGCTTCCGGCCGATTTTGCTCACCTCACTCACTACATTTTTCGGTCTGCTACCGCTGATGTTTGAAAGCAGTGTGCAAGCGCTCTTTCTCATTCCGATGGCGATTTCTTTGGGCTGGGGAATTGTTTTTGCGACGTTCATCACCTTGCTGCTTATTCCCACCGTCACCCTCATCGGTGAGGATATTCGTAAGAGCCTCGCTTGGATTTATAATAAGGAAGAATACGCGAAGGATGCCGGGTCGTCTGATTCCGATGCTCACTCGTGATCGCGAGGTAAGATAGCGACTCGCCCGCGAAGTCCTCAGATTCTTCCTCGTCTCGAATCCACAAAAAAGCCGTCCCACGAAATGGGACGGCTTTTTGTTTCGAAAGGTAAGCTGAGGATCAAGCAGACGCGGCGGCGAAGTTCGCAGCGGCGGCATCCCAATCAACCACGTTCCAGAAGGCGCCGATGTAAGCAGGACGGACGTTCTGGTAGTTGAGGTAGTAAGCGTGCTCCCAGACATCGAGACCGATGACAGGCGTGCCAGCGATACCAGCAACGGCTTCACCCATCAGAGGGCTGTCTTGGTTGGCGGTGGAGCCGATGGCGAGCTTGCCCGCTGCGTTGACGTAGAGCCAAGCCCAGCCGGAACCGAAGCGACCCACGCCGGCGGCAGCGAACTGCTCCTTCATGGCGTCAAAGGAGCCAAAGGAGGCATCAATGGCGGCCGCGAGGTCACCAGAAGGGGTTACACCCTTACTAGGCCCGAGAATGGACCAGAAGAAGGCGTGGTTGGCGTGTCCGCCGCCGTTGTTGCGCACGGCACCACGGATGGCATCAGGCACGGCCGCGAGATCGGCGATGAGATCATTGATGCATTTACCCGCCAGGTCATCATAGCCTTCGAGGGCGCCGTTGAGCTTGGCGATGTAAGTCGCGTGATGTTTGCCGTGATGGATTTCCATCGTGCGGGTGTCGATGTGCGGTTCGAGCGCGTCGGCCGCGTAGGAGAGGGCAGGAAGTTCGTATGCCATAATATTCAGTTGATTGGAGGGTTAGTGAAAAAGGAAGGACAGTATGCTAGATGGCGGAGGTTTCGTCAACGCCGCCCACGGATTTCGCGAGTCAGGCTTCGTTTGCGTCGCTGCGTTTGAGCTGGAAGAAGGTCCGGATCAGTTCGCGGCACTCGTCTTCGAGCACTCCGCCAGCGGTGATTTCGCAGCGGTGATTCACGCGCGGCAGTTCGCTCAGATTGGTGGCGCCACCCAAACATCCCATCTTGGGGTCCGGCACCGCGTATACCACGCGTTTGACCCGCGCCATGATACTGGCGCCGCTACACATGGGGCAGGGCTCCTTGGTGACGTAAAGGGTGCAGCCCTCGAGTCGCCAGTTACCGACGGCCGAGGCTGCCTGCGTGATGGCCAGCATCTCGGCGTGGGCGGTGGGATCTTCGCCATGTTCAACGGTATTGTGGGCGAAAGCGATGACCTGACCTTCCCGTTCGATCACACATCCGATGGGCACTTCATCCGCTCGCCACGCGTCAATCGCTTGGTTGAATGCGAGGCTCATAAAGAAGGAGTCATCTCGCACAAGTTGCGATGGGAACAGCTTTTCGAAGGGGCAGGGAGGTAGATTGGGCGGAGCGGATGGCATGGCTTCAAATGTAATTGCCTTGACTAAGGAGGGCGGTCCTTGGCTTACAAGGGGCTTTTGCGCACCTAAATCTGTATGATCTCACACCTGACCCTCGGCCTTTTGGCCTCTTATTAATGCCTGACGGAGACTCGATTGAAGTAGAGGGGAAGATTGTATCAGTCCTTCCAGGCACCATGTTCAGAGTGGAATTGGCCAACGGCCATCAGGTGCTCGCCCATATTTCGGGCAAGCTGCGCAAGCACTTCATCAAAATCGCCGCTGGTGATACGGTAAAGATGGAGATGAGCCCTTACGATTTGGAAAAGGCTCGGATCACCTACCGCATGCGCACCCCGCCTCCCGGCGGATTCAGGCGTCGCTCCGGTGGCGGTGGACGTCGTCGGTAAGATCCTCTTCCGGGCACTTCGTGAGTGCTTTTGCAGGCTTGCTTGGCTTGCGCCCTGGTAATGAAGCGTTAGATCTCTTCCCATGCCGTCGCGTTCCGGACCCCCGGTAGAAATACCTCCTGCTATGGAGGAGAGCATTCGCGATTTTGTCACATCGCTGGAACTCGAACGTGGCCGTTCCCCCAAGACGGTGGAAGCCTACGAGAGCGACTTGAGTCAAGCGGCGGTGTTCTTAGCCAAACAAGGGCGGACCGATTGGAAACGTGTAACACGCGATGATGCCACGGCGTGGGCGCAGAACTTGAGTGATCGCAAACTCGCGAGCTCGAGTGCGGCGCGGAAACTTTCCGCGCTGCGAATGTTTGCCCGCTACTTGGTGCATGACGGAGTGCGGGCTGATGATTTCACCGAACTCGTCGTCGGCCCAAAACTTCAGCGTAAGTTACCCGGTACTCTAACGCTCGAGGAAATCGGAAAGATCTTGGCTGCGCCAACGGGGGAGGATGCGTTTGGGCTTCGTGATCGAGGGATTTTGGAGCTGTTCTATTCCAGTGGTCTGCGAGTTTCGGAGCTCTGCGAACTCACGCTGCAGCAGGTTGATCTCGATCATGGATTTGTGCGCGTGATGGGCAAAGGGTCGAAGGAGCGGGTTGTGCCATTGGGAGATCAGGCGATCCGGGCAATTCAGGCTTATCTCGCATCGGGGCGGCCGCATTTCGTGAAGACCAAGACGGGAAGTCAGTTTTTTCTTAGCAATCGGGGCACGGCTATCTCGCGCAAAACGGTTTGGTTGATGGTCAAGACCCACACGCGACGGGCAGGAATTACCAAAACAGTGAAACCGCATCTGCTGCGACATGCCTTCGCTACGCACTTATTGAGTGGAGGCGCAGATTTACGGGCGATTCAAGAGATGCTAGGTCATGCCGATATCGGCACGACGCAGATTTACACCGCCGTAGAATCAACCCGCTTGTTGGACCACCATGCGAAGTTTCATCCGCGCAAGTTGAAGAGCACCGAGACTTAAATAATTTTCGGTAACATTTGATGTCGGGCGTTCCTTCTTCGCCAAGGCTACGGCGGACGCGAAAGCACTGCTCTCGTATCTAATTTTCAGTTGTATGGGTGGGTCGGGCTTTGCGCCCGACAGCGAACCCAAGCTTACGTTCTCTACAATCTAGAGAATTCGTCACCACAACGGGGTGAAAAAGCGGCTCAGACGGGGCAGGTAGGTATCATTGATATCCAGTGAAACCAGAATGCTTTTGGCTTGGCCCAATATCGCATCCCGTTCGGCGAACCCGTAGACGCGGGAATCGTGACTGTTGTCGCGTGAATCCCCCATGAGGAAATATCGATCGGCGGGCACCGTAACCGGCGAAAGGTCTCGGCGGGTTTCTGGGGCGATCGAAATCCCCATCACCGCGTGGGTCACTCCATCCAAGTCTTCCTCGGCGAAAAATGCATGAGGCCGGAGGGTTTCAGCGATTTCAGGTTCGTAGTCGCGGGCCGCCTGAGAATAGGTGGCGAACTCACCATTCAATAGAAGCTGATTATCTTTCATCGCTATCGTATCGCCTGGAATGCCGACAATCCGTTTTACGAGTCGCGTGCCATCCTCGGGGGAAAGCACCA
>TARA_B110000483_G_scaffold148227_1_pt1 | contig 12027 bp, 13 predicted proteins | sample TARA_B110000483 | Tara Oceans TARA_B110000483 (sample SAMEA4398176) | marine metagenome | biome: Polar Biome; feature: [SRF] surface water layer (ENVO:00010504); material: water (ENVO:00002006), including particulate matter (ENVO:01000060) such as... | depth 5 m
GTGACAGTGGCAGTGGACGGAGTGATCAAGAAACTGACAACGGACTACACGGTCAACGTTAGCGCCAAGACGATAACGTTTGCAACGGCACCTGCCGCCAACAGTCTCGTTGCAACGAAAACATTCGCAATATCAGGAAGAGACTTCATGGTAGTGGATCATTATTACGGAGATGGATCGACGGTACTGTTCACTTCATCATCTAGGGAAGATTTCGATCTAGACTCAACACTATCCGAACTGTATGTGACCATAAACGGTGTGCCAACAACAGCATTCACAACGACGACGACAACCCCGGAGTATGGAGATGGATCAACGACCAAGATAGGGAACACACTTGTGTTGACATTCACGTCAGCACCACCGGCAGACGCATTCATACAGATAGCGGGGTTCCGTAAAAACACATTGCAATCAAGGAACTATGCGAGCATCAGGAACGAGTCAATAACATACGACGGTTCCACAACACACGTGCTGACATATCCACCAGGAACGATCAGACCATACACGGGACTGACCATGATAGAGGCCAACGGCAAGATGTTGAGAGCACCGGACACGACCTACTACATGGGGGATGGAAGCACATACACCTACGGTGTGACATCTGGTTTGCTGGATGACTCTACTGTGGATCCAGCAAAGACAATTTCATCAACGGATCAAGTGGAAGTGCATGTCAATGGAGTATTTAAAACACTGAATACACATTACACTTTGGACTTAGGAACACAGAACATTAACTTCACGTCAGGCAATGTCCCTACGTCAGACCAAATGGTCAGCATTACGACGTATGTTGATCACCACTACAGCATTGACGCCAGCAACAGACTGAAGCTCAACCTAACACAGATAGCATCGGACGGATACACGCTGAATGTCAATGACGAGATGTCAGTGACCACATTCAACAACGCAATAGGAATGAGTCTGAGAAGAGAAGTTCTAGAAGGTAGATCGTCAGGCGTGTTCAAACTATATTTTGAACCAGCAAACTCCACATACACCAGAGTGTGGTTCAACGGAGAACAGTTGACACAGGGGTATGACTACACATTAGTCGGTAACACGATAACCGTGGCAGGCAAGACGATAACATCAGCCGACAGATTAGACGTTATGTATTTCGCATCTCCGAGTGTGACGAACTCCACGGGATTCAGGATATTCAAGGACATGATGAACAGGACGTTCTACAAGCGTATTAGTAAAACAGCGACGACAGAATTAGCATTGGATCTAGGAGTAGATGCTACAACGATAACGGTCAAAGATGGAACATTGATCGCAGATCCGCAGGTGATCCTGTCAGTTGATGCGTCAACAGTGATAAACACAACGCCCGGTGTGTTGTTCATAGACAAAGAAAGAATTGAATATTTTACCAAGGATGGCAACACGTTAGGACAAATCAAACGTGGAACCCTTGGAACAGGAATTAAGGGGCATGGTTCGGGTGCAGAAGTGGTAGATGCATCAGGAACACAAACCATCCCTTACGCGGACACAGTGTACACCAACACCTTCACAGGTGACGGAAGCACGGTGGTATTCGCACTATCACAGACCCCGGCTTCTGCTAGTGAGTTAGACATATTCATTGGTGGCCAACGATTGTTGCTTACTAGCGAAGACGGATCAACTATCAACTACTCTGTGGACGGATCTACTACGGCAGTGACTCTAAGCACTGTTCCAGCAGACGGCACACAGGTTAAAATCTTACACAAGAAAGGACAGGTTTGGTACACGGCACTAGATGGTAATCCTGCTAATGGTAAAGGCCTACAGGGGTCTACATCACAACAGGCTAAATTCATAGCTAACGAACCAACAAACTCACCTGAATAAATACACTAGATGACACAGAACGATAAACCAACAGAATCAAAAGAAGAAAATAAGAAACCGCAGGATAACACAGGTGTTATGATGACGGGACATATCAAGATTTTCGACCCAGAGACGGGCGAAGTGATCGTTGACAAAAGAAACGCGATCCACTACGAGAACATGTCTCAGGCGCTGGCCAATTCGTTGGCAAACAAGAGCACAGGATTCGTACACGAGATGGCACTAGGGAATGGCGGAACAAGTGTGGATCCAACAGGTATTATAACTTACCTGACCCCAAATTCCACAGGTACAAACGCAACATTGTACAACCAAACATATTACAAAGTGGTAGATGACAATTCTGCTACAAACAAAGACACCACAAGAAACAAAATGGAAGTGAGACACACCACAGGTAACAAGTACACTGACATCGTTGTGACTTGTACACTTGATTACGGTGAGCCCACGGGACAAGCGGCATTCGACAACACCACTAACTTCAATGGTGATTTCGTTTTTGACGAACTAGGATTGAAATCATGGGAAGGAACAGAGGACGGATCGGCTAACAAACTGTTGACACACGTCGTATTCCACCCGGTACAGAAATCCTTGAACAGATTGATACAGATTGATTACACTTTAAGAATACAAAGTTTAACAACCTTCACCGAGACCAGCTCTACAGCACTGTCAACTTCGAACACAGTGAGTGGAACGACGGCAGGCGGTAACACAGGATACTAATAGATGGCTTACACAGTAAACAAGACAAACAGTGCGGCATCACCAAACCAGTACATAGTACAGGATGGTGTTGTAAACACACAGACCGATCTGAGTCTGATTGGAAAAGGTTACGCAGGTTACGGAGAACTGATAGCAGAGAACTTCCTACACATGTTGGAGAACTTCTCGAACTCCACAGAACCAGCCAAGCCCATCCAAGGACAACTCTACTACGATTCGGCCAACAACAGATTAAAAGTTTACACAGGAACACAGTTTGTTCCGGCCGGCGGTAACGCACCATACCAGCCGACACAGCCAATTGGCATACAGCAGGGTGATCTCTGGATTGACTCTGACATAGGGCAGATGTTCTTCTATGATGGATCACAGAGTGTGTTGGTGGGACCACCTACTGCAACAGGTAATCTTAACGGTTTCATATTTGAATCTATAACAGATTCAACAACAGCAAGTCAGAACATAACCAAATGGTACAGTGACGGAACCCTGTTCGCTATGATCTCAGACGAAGAGTTCACACCACAGAGTTCTATACCAGGCTTCGCCACAGTCAAGAAAGGTATAACACTGTCGACGGCAGACGCCGCAACGAAATTCCAAGGGACTGCGACCAACGCAGACGCATTAGGGAACATAGCCGCGGCATCATTCCTGAGATCAGATGCGAACGACACCACAACAGGAACACTGGGCATCGTTACAGATTCTGGTATGACCATTGGTGCAGACAACGACTTATCAATCACAGTCGACGGATCAGGAATTAATCTTTCAAACATCATCCAGAACACGGACATAACATTCAAAGTCAACGACGGTGGAGTGAGTTCCACTGTGATGACACTGGACGGAGCGGAATCTAGGGTCGGCATACTCAACACGTCACCATCGACCGCATTGGACGTGACGGGAACAGTGACGGCGACAGCATTCGCAGGACCATTGACAGGTGCTGTAACAACTTCAGGAATACAATTAACACAAAATGGTACAGTGATCTTTGAAGGATCTGCAGACGACGGCTTCGAGACAACTTTGACAGTAGTGAATCCAACAGCAGACAGGACAATTACCATACCAAACGTTTCTGGTACAGTGGTAACGACAGGTGACTCAGGCACAGTCACAGCCGCTATGATGGCAACTCCAACATCACTACAGATATTGAGCAGTACGGGAGCGGTACTCAAGACCATCAACGGCGCAGGAGCGTAGAATTTATGGTTGAACTATTTGTTCAAATAGTTTACAATAAAAGGAACACATGACTGCTAGAACACCTTTAATTTACAATGGATCACAACTTCAACTGATGAAGACCAGTGACCTCAGCAATATACTTTCATTGGCTGTTTACTATTACGGACTCAATCCATCTAGAACATTATCAGTGTCGGGATCAGGTGGTAATTTAAGTTCTATAAGTGACACAAGATTACAGGCGGGTGCGGCATCAACAGGTTCGGGTAGCTACCCGAGTGAGGCCACAACAGCAGAACCCAGCACGGTCACGACAGCGTACCAGCGTATTACCCAAGCGTCAAGTACTTCTAGTATTACAACATCAGATACAGGAAAGACTTTTCCCGTTTACTGGAACGGCACACAGGTGCAGGCCATGACAGAACAAGATTTCATTGACACATTTATATACCCAGCAATTAATTTGTTGACGGCCGGGACAACAACTAGCGATCAAGCAGGCACATACTTTATTTCTACATCAACTTCAGTATCAGGAGCAACATTGGTGTCATCAACACCGGTATACACAGACTCTAGGGCCGATACTTCATTGTACTCGGCATCCAGCATACCTGAAGCACTGGATCAACCGCAGACTATAACAAATTATTATCTCCACATTCTTGATCCAGTGCTACCAACATACAATCCACCACTGTACGTGGACGCAAGTAACAATGTAAAACAGTACTCGGCGGCAGAGATCGGAGCATTGTTCCAGGAGTACATAAGGAATCAAGTGGTGAATTCAAGCACCGGATATACTATAACATACAACATCGATGGCAGTGGAACTCTTATGGGATCAGCCATGGTGAACACTGTGTTAACAGGTGGCAGTGGTAATTACCAGACACTATTTGCTGGTGGTAGCGATTACAGGGCACAAGAATTCCCAGATGGGACACCTGTAACAGCAAACACCTATTCATTTAAAATATTGAAAGCATAATAGGTGTTGACTTATGGCACCAGGTGCCATATAATACAAGTAAAAGGATGTAGCAATGGCAATATTTACAGGGAAGATCATAGAGGCGTACTATGCGGATCCCGACAACACAACAGTTGAAGTAATATACAAAGATGGTGATAAAGCAATAAACCATTATCTAACAACCGACATGGGCCATCCCGACTTCAAGGATCTTGTCAACGAATATCCGTTGCACAAATTAGCCGATACAACTATAAAAAGAAACAAAGCATTCATGAGTCAAATGAATAGGGTCGTTGACGGTAGAATGAAATCATTGACAGATGAACAACCTTTGAAAAATTTTGACAGCGTCATAGACTTTGTACTAAATTACAATGAAAAAACACAGGCAGAACAACTGTTCAGTCTCAAATTAAAAATATTTGACAAGGATGCTGTAAAAGATTTTAATGGGTCTGAGTTGAAGAAGAAGATAAGACAGGCCAAGGAGCCATTAGATGTGTTAATGGCGTACCAGGAAATAATAAAAAAACAGTCAAGGTAGCATGATATCCGTATATTGTGTAAACTGGGGTACAAAGTATTCGAGGGATTTTACTACCAGGCTAAAAGAATCTGTTTCGAAACATCTCACAGTACCACATAAATTTTACTGTTACACCGACAATCCTATTGAAGATTATGACATACCTGTAAAATATCCCTACCTACGTGGAGTATGGCATAAACTTGCTCTTTTAGAAAACAAAGGTGATAGCCTTTTCTTCGACCTGGACATAGAAATCAACAGTAATATAGATTTCTTGTGTGAGGACTTTGATAAATTTTCGGTTATTGATAGCACACCGTGGAAACCTAAAAATATACCATTACTGGAATTCAGAATGACACAAAACACATTGGTCAACAGTAGTGTCATGCGGTGGAGCAACCATGCACATATTTTTGAGAGATTTCAGAGGCACAGAGATTTGTACCTAAGGCTTTATGGGGGCATTGACCGGTACATTTACAACGAAAAGGTAGACTACCACCCAATCAGCACAAGTAAAATTACCAGCTGGTATCAAAAGATTGATAACAGTGCGATAGTATTGTATAATGGCAAGTATAAATGATATATGATCAACAAACTATACATGCGTATGAGGATATCAAAAGAATTGCTAAGAAATATCCAGGCAGACTGCTAGACGCACTTGAATGCTTCAGTCAAAATCAGTACGACTGCAAGACATGGCTACTTGATTGTCTAAATCAATACCCTCATCATTTCAAATATAAAACTAGAGACAGTATTGACATAGCGATCTTGGGAGGATGGTACGGGTTAATGGCGTCTTTAGTGTCTACGGAGTTTAAACTTAAACCCATAAACAACATTCACTCATATGATTTTGATCCCATTGCCAAACAGATAGGAAAATGGTTATTTCCTGCAGTAGACTTCATCGAAAAAGACATTACTGAGCTCAATATCAACGACAAACACTATAGTATTGTGATTAACACAAGTTGTGAGCACATTGATCAATCTCTGTTGTACAAATCTATAGATTCAGCGCCACCAAAAACATTGTTTGTACTACAGAGCAACAACATGAAAGAGATACAACAGCACATCAACTGTGTTAAGAACGTAGAACAGTTCACGGAACAGTACAAAAGTAGATTAGAGAAAATACGTGCCTATGAATTAGATAAACAAAGGTACAAGAGATTCATGATAATTGGAGTCAAAAAATGACAGCACTGAAAAAACTGATGAAGTTTAGAGAAAACATACATCACTTCAAGAAGGATGATCCAGGTCGAGACAAGATAGAGCAAATACTAAAAGACGCACACGAGCTCGTGCCGACCAAGAACAACCTATGGGCATACAACATAGACGTGTATGGCCCAGAACACACGGAAGAAAAAGAGTTAGTGGCTATGCAGACAGTATCTGGATATGATAAACGTAACTTTGCCCCGGGCGGTAAGGATCATGGAAACATCAATAAACTTCGAGAAATATATCACACATGGAAAGACGGCAGGGAGACACTGCGTGACGATCCATCTATGGCAAATAGGAAAATACGTTCCAAGTATCAGGGGTACAGCTTCAACGAACAGGTCACTGCTCCGTACCTTTTGGTTTATTATCAGGTACCTGGATTCCCAACAGAGAAACAAATGTCAAAAAAATACAAAAGTCTCATGATAGATTACAAAGACAATGAACAATGGATGATAGCGGCATCAATGCACGGTTATGGCACAACCCTTCTTGCCGCGGAACAAGGCCTACATTCCAGTTTCTGTAAATGTTATTACCATGACATGGAAAATTTTACTAACATCCTTGCCCCTTTAAGGCACGGGTTCAAGAATATTGCATTTCTGATAGGAATAGGACACAGGGATGATGAGCTTCCGTACTACAAGAACCCAAATGTTCCTGATTATGAAGAGATAGTGACATGGAAGTAAGTTATTATGAAAAACTTTAAAGAATTCAAAGAGCTCTGGCAAAAACAGACAGCATCTATAAAGCCTATAAAGAAATTAAAACATCTTGTGTTTATAGTGATGTATCCAGACGAGGTCAAATGGACTCCCATAGTTGAGAAACAGGTACAGACGACGGTGCTCCAAACGTCAGGAGGAATTACAGGATCAGGCACAGGCCACACACAGAAACTCTGTTTTAAAAGTGAAATTAACGATGTACTAAAATCCTGCGGTCAACACACCCACGCCATGATATTAATGTCCGGCATGATATTTGATATGACAGCCAATGTGTCGCCTATCACGAGATTCTATGATTTTGCCAGATCGGGCAAGTACTGTAAAGGACACATAATGGACACAGCGAGGACACGGATTTCGTCCAGTGCTTGGAGGCCTGGTACTCCTATAGGTACATTCCTGCATGAGCAACACGTGGAACTGAATTTAGAAAGATGGAGAGAACTGGGCATGCCGTCCTTGTGGGAGGTATGGAAGAAGTTTAAGAGATCCAAGGAAAATATTCATGGAGATTACACCCCGCATTGGGTCAAGCCATACAATCGTCCTGAGATAATGAATTTCTCACCAGTTGAACGTTTGGCCAAGGCATGGTCGTACTTTCACTTACGTAGGAAAAAGAGACATCAGAGTAAACTTTGGTTGAACATAAAAGGGTTACCGGAAGGATGGATAGACAGCATAAACCTAGACACACGAGACAACTACACCAAGATCTTGATGAAGCGGATGAGACCACGTTTCTACTCCGAGAACACCGAGTTGATAGGAAAATTGCCAGAGCAAAAGTTTGATCTAATATTCACTCCGACAGCAGGATACAGTGGTGAGATATTTGCAGACAGACTGGATTTTTGGGGAGAAATAATTTTTTATGACTACTGTAAAGAAAATATTCATGTGAAACAGAACATAGTTGAGATGTTCATGAGCATGGAGCAGATAAAAAAATACAGCAAATTATCAAAACACCCGATAGTTTTTAACAATCATGGGTTCCTGCAAAATCACTATCCGGATTATGACATGAAAAAGTTCAAGAAAGAATATGGCGACAGGACTGCCCTTAGAATGTTACAATACAAGATGTACAACAAGTACAAAATAGACTACTGGATAATGGATTTGATTAAAACACTGAGGACAAAAGGCAGATCAAAGACCTATACAAATCTTATCAAAAAAATAAAAGGAAAGAATGTGTTCTTTGATGTTAGTAACATATTCAGCTACCATGTGTCACACGCAGGTTACACGCTAGAAGAATTAGTGCAAACATTGGAGCATCTAAAACAACTATTGTCAACTCACTCGAATAGTTTTTACATTAAAGGCACCAATCCAGGAAAACAGGAAATAAAACAATGAAGATATTCGCAGTTAGGATAGGCGAGAGGTACGGCCCGGAGTATGAGAAATACCTGGAAGCAAAACTTCCGGAGTATGATTTCCATTGGATCAGAGAGCCCATGCAGAAAGACATACAGATGCAGTGGAACAAGATGTCTGTGATGAACATGGACATTGACGAACCGGTCATAGTGATGGACATAGACATGTTGCTCGTGAACGATTACAAGAAAATATTTGAGTACCCTGTGAAACGTGGTGAATTCGTATCGATCCCAGGATGGTGGAGAGACACCCTGAAAGAGGGTTATAGTCTCAACGGAGGTTTTTTTAAGTACTATCCCACGGACTGCAAGTACATATACGACAAGTTCATGCAGGATCATCTAAAATGGCAGAGACATTACATAGACAACGGTGTGACCAAAGGTCCGATCAACGGCGAGCAGTATTTCGTTGAGGATTCAGTCCATGAAAGACTGGAACTGAAATTGGTACCCAACAGCTGGGTCACACGTTGGTGCAGTGACGAGATTGTGATAGGCGGAAAGGACATGAGACAATGGCAGACAAAGACGACCATGAAGTATCAAAAACTCACGGGTAATGATTACATATACCTCGGAGGTGAATTCCATGAGGACATAAAGCTAGTACACTTCACGCACCATGCGAATAAACCGCACGAGTGGGAGGGCTATAAATATTTCAAATGATAGTATTTTACGGATATATGATCTATTGGGCGGTAGCGGCCATTGGAATAACCTACGGATACCACAGATACTTCGCACACGGCACATGGAAGTCTAACGCATTGGTAGAAACAATACTGCTGTATCTTGGATTGATATGTGGAGGTAGGAGTGCGTTGACATGGTCCGGTGTACACAGAATGCACCACGCTTATGCAGACACAGACAACGATCCACACAGTCCAAAGAACCATCCTTGGTACGTCGTGCTTTTCAGTCTATGGAAAGTCAAGATGATACCTCGCAAATTTATAGTGAATTTAATTAGAAACCCTAGGGTGATGTTCTTTCACAGGTTCGGGTACTTTATCTTTATATCTCATTGGATTGTCACAGCATTGTTGTTCGGGGTAAATGCAGTGATCGTGAATTCTATGTTATTCATTCTTTCTTATGTGGGGTTTGGCGTGCTGAATCTTTACGGACACACGGATAAAGGTCCAACAAACAATTTCTTGATAAACTTAATAGCACCGTTTGAGGGCAATCACAAGGACCACCATGATTTTTAACAGAGACAGTGATGCAGAATATGTACACATGAACTTTGATGTACCTGTGGAAACTATATTACAAGAGTATGAATCAATCAAGGACAGCCTAGTGATACACAGGCCGGAGGATGGGCACAAAGATTGGTGTGCAGTGACACTGTACGGATTTGACTCAGACAAGACAAACAGCCATTGGGAGTACGATAGGAGAAAACAAAGACCACAAATCACCGACATAGGTGAGAAATGTCCAGCGACTGTGGATTGGATAAAGAGCCTGCCTTACGCCAGGATAGATGACATCAGATTCCTAGTGATAAAACCCAACGGTTACATAACGAAACATGTGGACGTACCGGAAAGGAACTGGTTAGAACCATTGAACATATGTTTGAGTTACCCAAAGGGCAACCGATTCGTGCTCAACAACAAGGAAGTTGATTACGTACCCGGCATGCCGTTGGTATTGAACATACACTACGAACACTACGTGGAGAACAATTCACAAGAGGAAAGAGTTCACTTGTTAGTTCACGGAAAAAAGAAACAGGAGTTTTGGGATCATGTTGAAACCTTTAGACAGCCATAAGCCGGCAACGGTGACCACGTTCTATCCCCATCTGGGCATAGGAACCATACGTGAGTTATCCAAGTTCGAATTCAGCGAGGCAGACAGACTGTCGGGCAACTACACTGACATGGACTGGTTCGCCTTTAAGGCGATAAGTGTGTACAAACGAGATGATAGGATAGTGGGATTCTCAAGCATACTGAACAGAAGGGAATACTACCACGAGGACGAAGTTAGGGTATTGAACAGGTACTACGAGTCCCCGGAGATGCGTAGGACATCGAAAGTGATAGGTGACGATCATGTTTGTGAGATGGTACGGCAACAATTAAATACAGCAAGACAGCTAGGTTACAAGAGAGCATTCATCAGCAGATGCAGATCACCGAGACATCTCACAAAGTTTATCGAGACCGTGGGTAAAAAAACCAACACTGTGTGGCACATAGGTGATGAGAAAATCGCAGTGTGCAATCCAAAACACGATGAGTGTTGGCAGTACAAAGCATGGACAGAATTATGTTAAAGAGGGACCAACTACCAGCTTTCAAAAAGCTACCTTACACGTTTGATGTGGAACGCATCAATGAGATAGTTAGACAAATGCCTGTGCAGGAAGATGACCTCAAGGTCAAGGAAGGCTACGGAGATCTCGTTGGTGGCAAAACCTCAAAATTACAGAAAGCATTTGGATTGAAGTTCACTAGCATAGAGGACGCATACGAATTCCTACAGAAAAATGACGTTGCTGAATCTGAACTGACCAAAGGACTGGGAGGAAAGAGAATGGCGTGGGACTACAGGAACTACGTGAAGCCTTACGAGAACTACATTATAAAAGATAAAACGGGCAAGTATGAGGTCAACGGATCACCATACAAACAGATCGCACTGACCGAGTACAATGCGGACATGGAGGATCGTGTGTATGACAAGAAAATCCCCAAGCGTAGGCTAGACGAGAGGCACTACAACAAAGTCAAGGATTGGGTGAAAGGCACGTACATAGAGGAAGTATTAAAAAGTTTCAAAGCGGAACACACGAGAGCAAGGATCGCCGTGATGGATCCGGGTGCGTTCATTGGTGATCACATAGACTACAACACAGACTATTCGGTGAGATACCACATACCACTTACGACCAATGAGGATTGCGGATTCCATGTGATAGATAGAGATGGGGTCAAGCATGAACAGACCATGCTACCAGGCGAGTGTTGGTTCCTGAACCAAGGGTTGAAACATAGTGCTTGGAACAAGGGCAAGACCACGAGGGCACACATCATAATATCTTTCCTAGGCCAGGAGGACTTAGATGCTTGAGTCAGCAACTATACATCTAGGTAGAACAAAAGTGAATAACTTTTCGTCTATAGATATTCCTGTGTTAGAAAAATTTTGTGTAGGTAAACGAGTGTTAGATATTGGGTGTGCTAACGGAGATGTTGTAAAATATTTGAGAGATAACGGTACTGAAGCATACGGCATTGACGGGGATAGTGATGCAGTAAAAAACTTTTCCCACACATCAATTAAGGAGTATCTTGTATG
>TARA_B110000483_G_scaffold243228_1_pt1 | contig 12021 bp, 6 predicted proteins | sample TARA_B110000483 | Tara Oceans TARA_B110000483 (sample SAMEA4398176) | marine metagenome | biome: Polar Biome; feature: [SRF] surface water layer (ENVO:00010504); material: water (ENVO:00002006), including particulate matter (ENVO:01000060) such as... | depth 5 m
TTGCTCATACTTGTTCCGGCAATTTTCTTCCTCGTTAAGAACACTAAAAAAACCAAAACTAATTAATTTAATATTTGTAAATCATTTGGCTTCTCTCACCTTGAGAAGCGCTTCTCTTATCCGTGTATCAATCGCTGAGATGTTACATTCATGGCGAATATATTTCACCATCTCAGTGGTGCTTTTATGAATTTCTTTTGGTGAATTAAGTACAACATTATAGAGTTCTTCATCATCAACTTTGCGTCGCTTTTTCTTTACTGGCAACACTAGATAATTAGAATATATCTCTTTGAGTCCATTCTCACCTTTTTGGAGAAATTGCTTTAACAATTCAGAGTTCATATCCCTTGAAGAAGTTTTCAATATTTCCTTCGTTCTTTCATGAACTTTACAAACAGACCCTGCGGCCTTGGCAAGCACTGAGTGTGATCCGACTACGAAATACGGGGCCAAATCTGGGAAAAGAGGGTCGTGAAGTAAAACTCGATGGTAGGCTGGTGGAGCGAAAGTAACTATTTTATCGCCTTCAGATAAATCGATCTTATCTAGACCACCTTCTGGCAAAAGGTGCCAATCTTTGGCAGATGGCCCAGCACCTTCCAAAAAGGTAGCCTCATATGCTGGAATCTCTTTGCTTACAGGGTAAATCAATCCACCACCAGCTGAGATAATATACAATTTCACATTTTCATTTTCAAGACAAAATTTAATTTGCTTTTGTACAAGACGGCCAGTGTACATCGCAGATGCAGGTTTTTTGAGAGTGGAATCGTTCCAAGCCTTAGTCCAGTATTTTAATTCCTTTTTGGAGGACCAAATCAATTCCTCGGATGGTGCATATTCTTTGGTTTTAGAACAGGGAATCAATACGTGAAGTGTCATACACTCACCCCGATTGTAGACCAATTCAGAAGCCATGAATTCTCTTCCGTGATTTCGTTTTCATCTGCAAGTGTGTTAAGTCTCTGAATTTGCTCAATCAACCAGGAGAACACGAATGCATTGTGTGCAACTCTCCCCATATTGTGCTCTGTAGAACCCATCATTCGCGGGTCGGAAACGTGATGTTTGTCTTGCTCCACTTTCTTAAACCAACATTGAGGGCTCGTACATCTTGATGATTTCAGATACTGACATGCTGGACAATCACAGGTCGTATCTACGCCCTTTTCAGTAAAGGGGACAATCGGCTTCAAGAGCCCTTTGTGTTCGTTCCATTCCCAGTCAGTAGCGCCCATTTTTTTCACTGCAATTCGTTGATACAATTGGCTTACGTTGATTGGTTGTTTGGGCATATCTCTGCCTCCGCCTTTACCATCATTCGGAACATAATACCACCCATTTGCAGCCCCTTCCGTAGACAATTTTGAGCCATCAAAAGAGTCAACTTGTAAACGATGCCACCAACGAACCCATTCAGGACTGTTTAGGCCAAATATGTGCAACTTAATTCCATCCTTACGGCATCGCCCTAAGATACTTTCAGGGTTGATAAAAGGCGCTTCCGTATCTTTTATTCCAGCAACGATATCTAACACTTGAGCCTGCTTCGTGGAGTATGGAACCATGCCTCCTAGCGCTACATATTCGTATCCCATTGATTTAAACATCTCATATTGCTTCTTACGCTCTTCGATGTTTCTCCCATGTATGACTCCTACGGCAAAAACCCGAGCGTCACACTTACTCTTTTCTAAGAAAGGAGCTGCGTTTTCTTTGATGAATTCATAGCGACTCTGAGTTTCTTCATCATCCATGTCCTCAGTGATTATGTGGTCAGGAGAACAAAGTAGGATTTCATTCCAACGGTGCTTGGCTTGCACATGTTTTTTTTCGTAATAGTCCCATGCAATGTTATAATTTAATTCCACCTCTCCTAATAATGGCCTAGGTAATTCTCGAAACTGAAAGGCTCCACAATCTGCAAACATTCGTTTAGGTGGTCTATTTTCTAATGCCAATCCCTCGTTGGAGCAAATAGGATCTAATTGGCTGGATAAAGTCTCATAGTGTATCCTTGAATCAAATGACATACTAAAGAGAAGATTCTCCTTCATTCTGTCCGGAAAGAGGTTGATGTTAGAGATTCGGCTCTTACTGATGCCCTCAATGTCGTTGAATGTAGCTATTGTGTCAGTGTGGGCCAGTGCCACGAAAAAGACCGGTCCATCTGACATGCAATCAAACATCCCTTGAGTCTAGGGTTTATTAGCTATCCGACTACACTCTTTTCATCCTAGTGAGAGCAATTTACACCCCCTTCTCCGGAAGGGATTTATTGATATGCTGTCGATATAACCCTCCCTCATGGCTGGGAGTATCTACAGTGTCCCTCCACATTTGTTACAGTCACTCGCTGAAGTTTACGAATACGAGTCTTCAATCGTATCCAGCCAATCAATGATCGCCCAACGGTTTGATGTATCTTGGACGGTTTCAGATTTGGAGAATATTCTCTCTGAACCAGTAATGGGTGAGGAGTTAATGGAATATCTCGTTAGAAACCACAGAATTACGCCACTGTCAAACAATCGTTTCCGAACAGATACTTGTGAATTAGTGCGACTCTCCACTTTCAATTACAATCGTTTCGGAGAGATGAAACAGACAACTCAAGTTGGTGTAATGTGGAGAGTTGAACAGAAAAAATCACCAACTTGGGAGTTTACTGTTCAAGAAGTGCTCGAAAAATTGGAATTGGAATTCGAAAATGGTTGGGGAGATGAGCACGGGTCACATGTATACGGAGATGTGGGGGGGTTGTTGAAAGCAACAAGCATTGTTATGGAAGCTTTCAACCTTTTACGTGGCGGAGAAGGCCGATTAAGTGGATTTCAATTTCGCAGTTTAAGAGACATGCTCCGGGGCGCTAAATCTAACGGAAAGAAAACTCAGGCTATCGTAGCTGGAACTGGGCTTGGCAAATCTTACGGGTTTCAACTTGGCGTTATGATCTCCTTGGTTCACGCCCGATGTTTAACAGATGATTATATCTCAAGAACTGTGCATAGTATTTTTCTCTATCCTCGAGTAGCACTAGTGCTCGATCAACGACAGGGTATCATCCGTATCATCGATGGAATCAATGCAATTCTGGAACGGGATGGTCTACGCAGAATAAGACACGTCACAGATGCTAAATCGATGCTAAAACAAGACGAATACAGTCGCTGGTATCCCAATGTTTCAATGCAAGATTTCGAAACGATGTCTATCAAAAAGGCAATCGAGCACATTTATGGTCACCCCGACCACAGTCCAGATGTAGTTATCGGGAATCCAGACTCTGTACGGAATCGTATGTGGCACCCAGTGTCTGCTAACTCACTTCAAGCGGATTTGAGACATATTGTATACGATGAAATACACTTGCTTGAAAGCATATCAGGTGCCAACGGCTCTGCTTTTCTTAAGCGATTGTCAGGTATCTCAAACCCTAATTCCGAGATAATGCTTACAGGTTCAACAGCAACAGTGGCCGAGGAAAAAGAACATGTCGGAAATGTATTTGGCCGCAAGCCGCAAGATGTTGTCGTCAGTACTCCAACTGACGATGATCAATGGGAGTTAAGTGGATTGATTCACCACGTTTTCCACCGAAGCAAGGAAGGTCAAAATTTCCAAGGAAATGTAGCAAATCTGTCTTCGCTCGTTCTCCATGAACGCAGACGGATGAAATATAAATCGAGTGGAGTGTGTGACGCCTCAGAGATACAGAAATCAATCGGATTTGCAGATTCACTCCAATTCCTGGGCGCTTGGAATTACCTTCTGCGGGATTTGGAAGGTATCGATTTTACAAATCCTCAGCGTAAACGGATTTATGATGGACACTCTGATGTATCGAGTCTTAAACCGAAGAAAAACCCCCACCCTTACCGATTCAATCGCCCGCTAGTAAACCTAGCGAGAAACACATCGTTCAGCGAGTGTTCACTTGCAGAGGTGGAAACTCATTGTAATTCATGTATATCGGGCCAAGAAAGTTCCCTGCCGATTCCTCAGGATGACCGCTTTTCCGTAATTCACCTTGATTGGGCTCCCAATCCCACAACAAAAGAAACTTCATGGAGCCCTGAACTGCCACAAGTGCCTTCGGTTGGAATTACTGATGGATGTCCATTTTTCCAAATGGGGTTGTGCTGGCGGGAATCCGAAAGTGCTGAACCAATTCCTCTATGGCCCAATGGTCCAACACTTATGCCAAATCCAATGACACCTTTACTTTTGACTGGAAACACTTTACGAAACCTTGCGGATGCCAATGGTGCTCAATCTCCTGATGAATATTTTATCAGAAAAACAAGTGAAGTACATGATATAAAATCCTACAACGTTGCAAACGCTATTGATGAGGCAGCTCCACGACAACACGTTAGGGTTGCATTGAGTTCTCCTGCGATGGAGGTTGGTGTTGATCTTGATAATTTAACTGAAGCGATATTGTTCAAAGCAATACGCAATATCGCTTCTTACCGGCAAAAGATTGGTCGATTGGGGCGTGAGCGCTACAGAGATACATATGCGGCCACTCTTACATCTTTTAGAGCGATTGATTTCCATTACTATCGGAACCCTACTCCTTTATTGAATAACAAGAGCCTCGAACCAATTCCACTTGCCAACAACAACATGGATCTGAAAAAGCAAATGGCGTTCCATGCTATAATGGACTGGTTTACAAGACAAAGCACATCATCAAGGAATCTCGACTCAAACCAAAATCATGATGCCGTGGAAGATGCTCATTCTTTGCTATTATCGAAGCGTAACCAACTGAATGCCCACCTTACACAGTTGATTGGTGTTGAACCTGCTGATGCAAATGAGGCTATTGACGCTATGACTGTACTCATGGAAATATTCCTTGAAGAACATACTGCTCTTTTCCGAGAAAGAACCTCCTTCTCGCGTCATCTTGGTCGTCCACCGCGACGTATCATTCTGACGAGTGCAGGAGAGGCCTTAGCATCTATCTCAAACTCAGTGCTTGAAAGTCTCGAGGAAATGTGCAATCACACGTCTCGTCTCATGACTCTGGAATCCGATTTAGCATCTTCGATGATGGAGTTAAACAAAGCATGGAAAAACATTTCAGAAGGAAAGAGAGCTCCACAATTATGGCCCATCATTGAGGAATTTAATCAAAGCGGAAGGGACTTCTTGATGGAAGCTTGGAATGAGTTTGGCCAGGTCGATCCAGCAGTAGGTGCGATAATGAAATTCATAAGTTTTGCAGCAAAATTTGAAAAACATAATACAGATTATCCAAATCTATTTCCATATTTCGAACAAGGACGTTATTCGGTCGCCCTTTCAATACTCGATTGGAATCAATCGTGTTTTGATAATAACCCATTAAACAAATGGTGGTATTTCCGGAATGTTTGCGCGGAGATGTACATGACAAAACACAACCGCCCTTGGATTTTCCCTCCAACATTGTTTGAACCTCCAGCTGAACAAAAAGTAAGCGTATATTTTCCAGGGAACTCAGCCGATGACAACCCTCCTTCTGAACTGATTAATCTTCGCGAAGTCTTGTTTGCATACCTCCCAGGAATGTGGAGTTATCGCAGAGACGGTAGGCCATTGAAGTCAAAATGTTACAAAGGAGTTGTGGAACTGGAGGACTTTGGAGTCCTAGCGCTCCCACTCACTCGCGATGATGATTCAATGAAACATCGTTTTGTTTTGGACTCCTCAATTCCTTCAACGGCGCGCCCATGGGGCACTCCTCTGCTAAACGCCAATCAAACAGAAATTCAAATGTTCAGGCCAGTCAAACTCAATATTATGAGAAGCAAAGGTCCTCAGAAAGGAAATCGGGTGTTTTTACATGACACGCCAGGGATTGTGGCTGATGAGGATGATACCCCTGATGGCCGTAGCGACCTTGATACCGAAGATGAAGATGCTGTAATGGCCAACATGCCCGAATGCTCGTCAATACAGTGGAGGGATATACAAGAAATTAGGCCAGGTGAAGTCAAAGCTTATGGCAGCACTCAGTTTAGAACACAGTTCAAAAATGATGAGTTATTATCAAAGATATTTTCAAGTATTGTCTATGACGTATCATGCATCGCAAAAGAATTTGTGTTCGGACATGTTCGTAGAATGACAGGACGCCCACCCGCCAACATGTATTACCTTAATGATACACGCAACCGTTCATCAGCGGTTCTTGGGCAATCTTTCAAATCCAATGGAATCAAATTCTCAGTGAATTCAGAGCACTTACAGGGAGTTCTTTCCTCTGGAATGGAACGGTTGAATGGCCCTCTTGGAGGCTCAGACAGGTTACATTCCATGACGCATTTACTGATGGAATCATCTGCTTTATCTCGCTTTCAAGCTGAACATGTTCTCAGAATTGCATTGCTGAAATCTTCCCCTCAAACGCTTGCAAATTGGTTTGATGCACTAAGGATGATCGGAGTTACCGAACTCAATGACCATGATGTGGCATGGGAAGAACGTACGGGCCGACCCAGTGGACTCATGACTATCAAATCCACTTTGGGCAATCAACTACCAAACCTCACACGAACAGAATTCGATGAGCAAGTACAAACTTGGATTGTTCGAACATATGCCAACTCTCTAGGTATCGCTCTTCTCCAGGCAGGCCGATTACTCTCTGGTTGCCGAGATCAAGACATGGGGTATCACATCGATATACCATTAAGGCTTGATTTTGAGTCACTTCAACAAATCAATATTTGGTTGTATGATCGAGCCAACGATGGGAATGGTACCTCCGAAACAATCAACAAATGGTTCCGTGTACCAAGCGTAGTTCGAGAGATTGCTCGAGATAACCCCGGTATTGTCCCAACCCTTCCAACCCGAGACTTTGTTGATCATCTAATGATGTTCTTGAGGCCTTGTCATGCTCATCAATCGGAGCGAACGGCCCATCTTGCTACCGTGAATGGCATTTCAGTGGACCGTTCAGAACTTCCGAAACGCTACAGAGAAGATTTTGATTTTTGCATTCAACAATATCCTGAACGTTGGAATTCGCTAGCGCAACAAGAATTCTATTCTCTCAAAGAGGCTGACTTACTAGCAGAAATGATTACCACAGATGATATCGAAGCGGAAGAAATCAAAAAAGCAGCCCGAGTTTGTAGTACGGCCTGCCCTCAATGTCTTGAAGAATTTGGAATCAGTGCAATTGGCCCTTTAATCGGTCCAATTTATGCCAACAAGCGGCTACTTGAAATCGGCTTCAACCAAGCCATTTTTGCTCTACCTGAAATCTATCGACAAGTTCCAACAACAGTTGAAGGTGTTGTCGATGGGTTCACCGATATGGGGCTAATGGAATTGGATGCTGAACCTATTGAAATTACGGACATGAATGGTAGATCACATCGATACCGTCCAATGGCTCAACCAACCCATCTTTGGGAAGAAATTGATTTTGATTCCTTGGATGGTGGACAAAATAGACTTCAATCTTTAATCATGATTCGTATGAATCAACAGGAGTGGTAATGTTGGTTCAAATTGGCGATAGAATTGCGTCCATCACCTGGGAGTTGCTCCTAACTACATTGTACCTGTCCAACAGAGAGAAAATTGAAAATGGAAGGGTGACACTTATTTCGCCATGGATTAGCGATGTTCATTACGAGTCCTATGCATTGCCTTTACCAATCCGGGATGAAGTTTCAAGCGAAATTGGACGTAATTTGAATTCATTGTCGTCAGTTCTGATTGCATTGGCCAAATCAGATGTTGAGGTTACCTTGATTACTCATTCATTGAGCGGTGCCTGGAAACGAGAATGGAATCAAAAATCGAAAGATCGAGAACGAACATTCCTCAGTAAACTAAAGCGAGAAGGTATTCAGATCTTGACCCATGATCACAATCATGCGAAATTGATTTCGACACCACTTGGAACATTGTCTGGGTCTGCTAATATTACGGAGAATGGATTTTATAAAAATCAAGAGAGCATGGAGTTGACTTTAGCTAATGCGTCATCATTTAGCCAAAGCGTCGGTGTGATCGAAGATATTCTAGCTCAAGCAATTATTTATTCATGATCGAAATCAAGAATTGCAACCAGGCAATTTTCTGTGCCACCTTCTGCCGCCGGACCTCGAAACCCTCTACCGAGCATTTGGATGTAATTCGTGGAATTCGGCGCGGGATTAGTTATCAATGCCAAATATACTCCATCAATATTGGGTGCGTCAAATCCTTCTCTCAGCATCTGTACATTGAAAAGAACATTAATGGCCCCCTCTCGAAATTGCTGAATAATTCTTTGACGTTGTGATGTACTCATATTTCCTTCAATATATCCCGATTTATGTTCAGGCATCAATGCATTGAATGCTGCAGACAGAATTGATGCCTGTTCAACTCTGTCGACAAATACAAGAGTTGAATTAATTGCTCCTCTTTCTATATCGTTTCTCAAACTAGAGAGAATGGAATATATTACAAATGGGTCGTTCATTTTAGGTTTTGCAACCGTTATTTGAAGTTTTAGAAGAGTCTCATATTCGATCTTTTCAATCATTTTACGAGTTTGGATAGTGACGTTCGACAAAATCCCCTGTTCAATTAGATGGTCCTTTGTGGATATCATTCTCCCATCAAAAGATTCCCTTGGGGTGAGCGTTATGGTTTCGTTCCAGTGTGTTGGTGGGGTCGCAGACAAACCGAGCATCGTTTTACTTCCGAGTATTTCAAACAGATTAGAACGTTGCTGAATGGAGGCGTGGGCCTCGTCCATCACAAACAAATCCACATCTGGAATCAAATTAAGGTTTTCTCTTAATTGGTGGGGAGTGCAAATAATGAGCATCGGATGATTCTGATTCGCATGCATCTTTTGTAAATCAATCAATCCGTTACTATCGAAAAAAGAAATCAAAACGAGGTCTTGAAGGGATTGCTCTCGCCCATAAAACGTTGATTTCACTGAATCAACAGCCTGTTCACATAATTGCTTTTCATCTGCGATCCACAAGGCAACTTCAACATGGCCATCATTCATTAATTTAAGAACAGCTTCTAAAGCCACACGAGTTTTTCCTGAACCTGTTGGTAATTTAACCATTAGGCGAGGCACTTCGTTCACAACTCCCGAATAAATAGCCTCAATCATCTCTATTTGGTATTCTCTCAAAATGAAAGATTTCTTATTTAAAAAATCGATTCCTATCGTTGTGGTCTCATCTTCAATCGTATGGTAAGATTCGGTTTGAACAGTACGAATCAAACGGCCCTTGAAATATGCATTATTGTTGATGAAAGTTGACAAATCCCTCCAAAATAGTTCATCAGGAGATATATTGCTGCCAAGACAACGATTCAATTTTTGATGCAAACTCACCGGAGCATCTTGGCCTAGAATATTGTGAAGTTCGAAAAGATTATTTCCAAATAATTCTCTCAGAATACTGAGGTTTCCAATCCATGTTTTGGCATTTAAAGTCCAATATGCTTGAACTAATATTTCATCAGTCTTTATATGATCTTCGTTACCAATGAAATGAGTCAATGTAGTTCGCAAAGATTTCTCCCACTTCTTCAAGAATTCCCTTTCCACTTGCCTCTTCATTGTGTGGCTCAAATTCATCTTAATCACCAATCTGGTGATTGAGGGTAAAAGCCGTTTGGCCAACTTCATTTTTCCATTGACCTGTAATAATGAAATTGTCAATTGTATTCAAGAGCACTGAGTGTTGAGGATGAATTTCTATGTTGAGAGTTAGATTGTTACTCTCATCTCGCCTCGATTTTAAGGTGGCGTTATCACTCATCGTCAGGTCTAAAGAGCGAGCAAGATTTCCATTTAAATCAATACATTCTAGTTTAATCGTAGCCAGTTCTTTTACATCCCGCCAACAATTTCTTGGAGCGTTAAGTCTGAATATTAGAGGTGCATCAATAGTAGGAGGATAGTTATCGATATGAAGTATTGTCGTTGGTCCTGGAGGAGACATGATTGCAGAACCTGGGTTATTAGCGAAATCTCGATTATTTGTCATCACTTCATCTATCGGTGGGAGGTTATTTGTATCAACATTCCTAATTGCGTCGATTAACCACGATAAGGTGGCACTTCTACGCTGTTCTCCACCGCCAGTGTAAGTCGATTGAAGTAGGGGGTCTAACCAATCGACATTCCGAAGAGGTGTTAGCAATGCTTCAAAATCTTGAATAGGTATCGGTCGGACACGTTCAGGATTATCTTCAATCTCCTTTTCAATGACATAAGGTAACAACAACATTAAATTCTTACATTGGATTTTTTTCTCAATCAGAGAAGTGCGAAGTCCTCTTGTTGGAATCCAACGGAGTGTGGTAGGAGCTAATGACCATCGATTGTCATTCGTGTTGTGATTGAAGGTTTGTTCGAGTGCAGAATAATAGTTTCTAATTTCAACATACGTATCTGAATCGTCCATCCCATTGTCAATTTTGTAAATTCCATTACGGAACCATTTTCGAGCCTCCTTCATCCATACGCCAATCATATAGCGAATGGTCGAACTTGCCCTGCCACCAAAGAATTGGATTGCACCAGATAGTGGTCCCTCGTCTTCTTCACAGAGCTTCAATGCCATGGTATAACCGAGGTGGTTCGCTCTTCTTCTTGCACGAATCGATTCGTGAACAGCCTCATCTTGGTAATCACCCCAGTCGTTATCCGAGTTCGAACCATTAATTTTAAATCGTTGGCCGAGCATATATTGCATCTCTTTGTTGAGAGTTTTGTTAAGGGTATTAATCTCAGTGAACAATTTTGCAGCATCTGCGAGAGAAAAGTCATGCAGCCCATCGCCTCCCTTCAGTACAATGATTGGAAGCATTAAGTCACTTCCTCGCTGACTGATTGCTAAGCCCCGTGTCCGGTGCTGTCCATCAAGAATCCATATTGGACGATGATCTTTATCAGCGCCTTCAATTTCAAGAGTGTAATCTCGATATTCATCTCGGTCCTCTCGATCAATCTTTGCAAGGAACTCTTCAAAATTAAACCTCATTTGGCCTGACGCCTCATCCAAATAAGTACCTACGGCACCAGGTGGGATGTAGAGAATAATGGAATTGACGATAGAATTATTTTCCGAAGTTTGTGCAAAATTTGCAATCGAGCGGACCCGTTTGTCATCAAGTTTTCTTTGCCATGTTTCTGTGAGTGTATCGGCGTTCAAAATCCATCTTGCACCATCTTTGGCCCTTTCCATTGGTTGGATGGAAGGGACCATTGAAACTGCATCAATCTCTTTTGCTTTGGCCGCACCAACGTAAAATTTGTAATTTCCTTGAATTGCTTCATGTAAATTCCAAGCCTCAATTTCAGGTAATCCATCGCGATAAATGTGCCGTGTCGATGCCAAACGCGTCGAAAGATAGGATTCAGTGTTTTCGGTTAACCCAACTTCCATAATCGGTTCATTATCAACCTCTCTCCATACTCCCCAAAAGTATGCACTCTCAATTTCTTCAAGTGTCGGTCGGCCTGGGCCACCCGACATCACTGTTTTCAATTCAAGCCATCGATCGCATGCATCTGCTTCTGAAATAATCTCATCAACCGATGGTGCTTGTTCAGGAGCTTGGTAATAAGGCCGAACTCGAGTTCTGAGTTCACGAAATGCCTTCATTTGCTCATCAAGTCTATTTTCTAACTCTTCTTCCAGGTTCTCTTTTTGTACTTCTGCACGGAGTTTTGGGGAAATCCAAATAAACCATTCCAGTACATCATCCCAGTCAATGAATTCACCATCTCTAGTAATCATCAACCCCCTCGTGAAGGTCACCTTATATCAACAACACTGTTTTCACTATATTCTGATTTATCGAGATTGTAGAAAGTAACTATTCCGGGTATTAATCAGATATTCTTGACGAATAGATGCTTGAGGCTCAAGAGCAAGAAGCGAGTTCTCAAAGCGAGACGAGCACGCAACTCTCGACGCTTCTAATTTCAGTGTTCTTGCTCATACTTGTGCCGGCAATTTTCTTCCTCGTTAAGAA
>TARA_B110000483_G_scaffold193993_1_pt1 | contig 11999 bp, 11 predicted proteins | sample TARA_B110000483 | Tara Oceans TARA_B110000483 (sample SAMEA4398176) | marine metagenome | biome: Polar Biome; feature: [SRF] surface water layer (ENVO:00010504); material: water (ENVO:00002006), including particulate matter (ENVO:01000060) such as... | depth 5 m
AAGAATCAATGCACTTCTAAGACAAGACCCTAATTTTAAGATTCCCCTTCTTAATTTTAAAGAATAAATTTCAATTTAGAAATTAATTACTCTTTTTAAATAATTCTTTAACTAGACCTAAATATGATTTATAATAAAATAAAAACGGAGATGGTTAAGGTTTTAAAATCTTCGTATTTAAAAAATATTTCCAGACAAGTATTAGGATCAGGATTAGCTCAAATATTACCTCTTCTGATAATACCTTTTTTTCTGGGATTTATAGTGCTGAGGAATTTGCTACATACACTTCTTTTGTGGCCACTATAGGAATCCTCTCTGTTGCAGTTGGTGGAAGGTATTATTTAGCAATAGTACTACCAAAACCAAACAAGGAAGCTACATCTGTTTTCACATTAAGTATTATTTTAACAATGTTTTACAGTATTTTGTTGTTATTAATATATTATAGATTTTAACGTTATTAGTTTTAAAATAAGTTATTTAATTATCCCTTTTTATATATATTTTTGTGGATTGTGGTTGTCTTTTATAAACTTTTCAATTAGACTTAAAGAATTTAAAATTAATGGATTTTCAAAAATTCTATTTCTAGCATTAGTTTGGGAATTATTAAAATGTCTTTTGGATTAATTATTGGTAGGTTACTAGGGGTTCTATCAGCATCTATATTTTTAAAATTTAAGTTTAATAAGACATTTGTTTTAGATTCAATAGGTAACTTAAAATGTTTTTTGAAGAAATGTAGAAACTTCCCTATTTATGGTGATGGAAAGAATATCCGTGATTGGTTACATGTATTTGATCGTTGTACTGGTATTGACTTGGTTTATCATAAGGGACGTTGAGGTGAAACCTATAATATTAGCGGAAGAAATGAGAAAACAAATATGGATATTGTAAACCATATTTGTGATATTTTAGATACGAAACAACCAAAAGATCAAGTAACTTATAAAGATCAAATGACTTTTGTACAAGATAGAGCAGGGCATGATAGACGATATGCCATTGATGCAACAAAAATTAAAGATGAGTTAGGTTGGAGAGCTGATGAGAATTTTCAGAGTGGAATTATTAATAACAGTTGATTGGTATTTAACAGTTGATTGGTATTTAAATAAATAGTAATATGTATAAAAGAATAAAAGATAAAGAAGCAGTTATCTCTGTAATTGGATTAGGTTATGTTGGATTACCAATTGCTTTAGAATTTGCAAAAAGAGCAAAAGTTATAGGCTTTGATATTAATCCTGATCGAATAGAATTAATGACGCAAAGAATTGATTCAAGCAAAGAATTAGAGGTCTATGAGTTTGAGGGTTGTGATATTGAATATACTACTAATGCAGAAGATATTAAAATAGCCTCTTTTCATATTATTGCTGTTCCAACTCCAATTAATGATCATAATCAACCTGACTTGACTGCAGTTTTAGCAGCTTCAAAAACTGTAGGCTTAGCACTAAAAAAAGGAGATTATGTTATTTATGAATCTACAGTATATCCAGATTGCACCGAAGAAGATTGCGTTCCTGTGTTAGAGGAGTTGTCAGGCTTAAAAATGGGAGTTGATTTTAAGGTAGGTTTTTCACCAGAACGGATTAATCCAGGAGATAAGGTTAATACGCTTACAACAATAACAAAAGTGGTTTCAGGAAGTGATGAAGAAGCTCTTGAAAATGTTGCTAAGGTGTATCAGATAGTCATAAAGGCGGGTGTACACAGAGCTTCATCCCTGAAGGTTGCTGAAGCAGCTAAAATTATTGAAAATACGCAATGGGATGTTAATATCGCATTGATGAATGAGCTTTCGTTAATATTTGATAAAATGGATATTAATACATACGATGTTCTTGAGGCTGCTGGGACTAAGTGGAACTTTTTGAAATTCTTCCCTGGTCTTGTTGGCGGTCATTGTATTGGAGTTGATCCTTATTATTTACTCTACAAAGCTAAAGAGGTGGGGCATCATGGGAAAATTATCGACTCAGGTCGTTTTATTAATGATCGCATGGGTAGTTACTTTGCTGGTCAAATAGTAAAAAAAATCATTGCAGAAAATCGGAATATTAAGGATTCTAGAGTTTTGGTAATGGGTGTGACTTTTAAGGAGGATGTTGCAGATATTAGGAATTCAAAGGTTGTAGATGTTGTTAAGGAATTACAGTCTTTTGGAGTTAATGTTGATGCAATTGATCCTTTTGCTTCTATTGAAGAAGTAAAAGAGGAATATGGATATGATATGGTTCAAATTCACTCAGGAAAATATGATGCTGTTATTGTAGCTGTTCAGCATGAAGAGTATAGAAAACTTACGGAGAAATATTTTAAGGAGTTATTAATTGACAATGGTTTGTTTGTTGATTTAAAAGGAATATTTAAAGATAAATTTAAGGGTGTTAACTATTGGAGTTTGTAAAATGCAGAATAAAGAAATAAATAGTAAAAAAATATTAATAACTGGTGGAGCTGGATTTATAGGATCAAATTTGGTTGATTATTTTTTGCTAAATGGAAATAAAGTAGTTTGTTTGGATAATTTTGCTACTGGAAAGCGCGAAAATATTAAAGAGGCATTAACAAATAGTCGTTTTTGTCTAATTGAGGGTGATATTCGGGATTTTGATACTTGTGTTAAGGCTGTTAGGGGCTGTGATTATGTTTTGCATCAAGCAGCTTTAGGAAGTGTACCTCGTTCTATTCAAGATCCAATAATTACCAATCAGGTGAATATTGATGGCTTTTTGAATATGTTGACTGCGGCTCGTAATGAAGCTGTGATTCGCTTTGTTTATGCAGCAAGTTCTTCCACCTATGGTGATTCAAAGTCACTTCCAAAAGTAGAAGATAAAATTGGAAATCCATTATCACCATATGCTATTACCAAATTTGTTAATGAACTATATGCAAACGTTTTTGCTCAAACCTATGGGATGGAATGCATAGGTTTGAGGTATTTTAATGTTTTTGGAAAGAGGCAGGATCCTAATGGAGCTTATGCTGCTGTGATTCCTTTATGGGTGAAACAAATGTTAAATCATAAATCTCCAACTATTAATGGAGATGGTAGTTTTAGTCGAGATTTTACTTATATCGATAATGTTATTCAAGCAAATGAGCTGGCATTGTTAACTCAGTCAGAAAAGCTTAGAAATAAGGACGGTAGAAACTATATAGCTGAAGTTTTTAATGTAGCATTTGGAGGCAATACAACATTATTAAGCCTTTTTGATGCATTGAAAATAAATCTGGCTAAATATGACAAAATAATCGAGCTTGTTGAACCAATTATTGGTGAATATAGAGAAGGTGATATTCCTCATTCAATGGCAAGTATTGAAAAAGCCAAAGATTTATTAGGCTATTTTCCTAAATATAGTGCCTCGGAAGGCTTTAAGAGAGCTTGTGATTGGTATTTTAATAATATTGAAAGATAATTTGAAATAGTTGTTCGGATTTATGCCTTTTGTGTTAAGCACAAATACTGGATTGTAGCCATTATGGTAATGGATTGATGATTTCTTGTTTTATGATTATTGAATTCAAACGATAAGAATGTATATTAGTTAATGAATACATTAGGAAAAAAACTTATTTACAGTATAGTCTGGTCTGTGTTTGGACGCTTTGGACATATGATTATAAGTCTGATATCTAATATAATATTAGCTAAATTGCTTAGCCCATATGAGTTTGGACAGCTTGGTATAGTAATGTTTTTCATATTATCATTCAAAATTTTATCAGAGTCTGGCTTGGCAGGAGCTTTAGTGAGAAAAGAGAACGTTTGTGAGGATGATTACGGTACTGTATTTATTTCTAATCTTATTCTAAGTATTTTTTTATACGTTCTTATCTTTTTTGCTTCTAGTCATATTGCACTTTACTATGATGATCCAATTTTAGAACTTATATTACAGGTAAGTGGATTGATATTGATTTTTGATTCTTTTAGAATAGTCCAAAATGCTAGGTTAGTTAGAGAAATGAACTTTAAAAAACAATCTGTATTAATCTTAATATCAGTTATTATTTCTACTATTATTGGTGTTGTTATGGCTTATTACAATATGGGTGTGTGGGCTTTAGTGGCAATACAAATATCATTATCTGTGACTCAAGCATTCTTGTTTTGGTTCTTTGTGGATAGAATACCAAGGTATAGGTTTAATATGAAATCTTTTAAAGGTCTGTATTCTTATGGTATAAATACTACATTGTCTTCAGTTTTAGATGTGTCATTTGATAATCTCTATCAGGTTGTAATTAGTAGATTTTTCTCAATTCATCAAGTGGGGTTTTTTTATCAAGCAAAGAAGCTGCAGGAAGTTCCATTTAATGTTTTAAAATTTACAATAATTGGGGTTGTATTTTCGGGATTATCAAAAATTCAAAATCAAAAGATTATATTTATTAAATCCTATAATAGGATATTATCTGTATTTACTGTGTTAGTTGGAGCTGTAACTTTAGTTTTGTACTTGTACTCTGCCGAATTTATTAATATTTTATATGGTGAAAAATGGATTCAAGCAACTTTTTTTATGAAAATACTAGTGCTAATATCTTTTTTCTACATGCAAGAAGTATTTAATAGAATCTTATTCAAGATATATAATGAGACACATAAAATCCTATATTTAGAACTATTAAAGAAGTTTATTCAAGTAATTACAATAGTTCTGGGCTTGTATTACGAAAGCTTACAATTACTAATGTATGGCTTTTTATTTACGAGTATTATTAGTTCAATTATAAATAAATATTATTCGGACAAAATACTTGAAATTAATACGATTAGATCATTATCTAGTTTTTTGGGAGTAGGAGTCATACTTGTAGGCATAATTATATCCTATAGTATGTTTGTAAATCATTTTAGTATCAGAAATTATAATACATTTTTACTATTACCGATAGTATTAATATGTTATTTTTTTCTGGTGAAAGTATTTGGCTTATTTTCCCTAAAGGATGATTTAGTTTTATTAAAATCAATAATTAAGAACACAAATTAAATGAGAGTTATTTTAAAACGTAAGGAGTTGAATAACTTATTGTCGGCTCTTTTATTTTTGTTGCTGACGGTTGGTATGTATTTTTTTGCCCCCAATTATTATTCGAAAACTTTTTGCAGTGTGTTATTGTTAGTGTATGTTTTTATTTCGTACAAGATTATAAGTTTAACGACTTATAACAATAATTATATTACTTTTCATACATTGTTTTTAATAAGTTTTCTTTTCGTTAATTTTATATATCCCATATTTATCTATCCACTAGATCCTTTCTATTTTTCTGTATTTAGAAGGACTTTCGATGTAAGTGTAATTTCAAAATCAACAGCTTTGTCTTTAGTAGCGGTGAGTTCTTATTATGTAGGAGTCGTTTTAATTCGAGAAAGAGATGAGAAGCCTGAAATGATTTCGAAGGATGTTTTACTTGAAATAAAAAAAATATTAACATATATTTATATTTTTTGCATAAGCTTATTTTTGTATTTTATGGGCTCTAGGGTACTTAATGGGGATTTTGGAGTTACAAGTATGATCCCTCCCGGCCTCCTTGTGATAACACAAGTTTGTATTAACTTAATTGTTTTGATAAGTTTTAATATTTATAATTTATCTAATAATTTTTCATCTTTTTTATACAGTTTCCCTAAAGATGTCTTGTTGTTAAGTATTCTATTTGTTTTACTATTTTTGTATACAGGAGATAGAGGGCCTGCCATTCAATTGGTTTTGATTTTTTTAGTTGCCTTTTCTTTATATGTAAAAAATATCAACGCTAAAACACTCTTGGCTATTGCCTTATTTGGAATGCTTAACTTAAGTTTTGTTCAAGGAGCAAGAACAAAGGATGTTATTGCAGTAGGAGGAGGAGGAGTCACGAACTTCGTTTCTAGGGGGATTAATAATTTTGAAATTAATAATTTTTGGGATATTGGGATGGATCTAATTGTTTCTAACTATCCTTTATATGCTGGTTATGATTATGTAAATGAGGAAGGATATCTATATGGTAGCAATATGTTTACTTATCTTTTTGCCCCATTTCCCTTAGTGCCTTCTTTAATGTCAAGTCTATTGTTTGACTCATCACCTTCAGAACTAACGACGGCAAATTTAATCACAAAGAGAGCTAATTCTACTTATGGTCTTGGCACTAATATGGTTATTGATATATATATGGCTTTTGGTTTTGTAGGAGTTGTTATTTTTATGTTTTTTCTAGGCTTTGTAATAACATTTGTTCAAGTAAATGCCTTCATAAATAAATTCAAGTTTGTTATTGTACATGGTTTATTAATTAGTTTTTCAATCTACTTGCCACGAGCATCAATGTTTGATCCATTAAGGCATGTCATATGGGCTCTTTTCCTATTTCTATTGATTTTTTTAGTAATTAGGAATAGTAAAAAGGGTAGTAATGAAATTTTTGATGCAAATTGATTTAAAGTTTTGAAAGTTTTTTTATGAAATTAATAAAATTGATTTATGAAAATTGTATTGGTAAATAATAATGTAATACATGAAAGCGATTTAGGATTATTTGTTTATAAGGAAACAGGAAAATTCTTTAATGATATTAAAGAATTAGGGCACAGAGTCATTGTATTTCAGTACAGTATGAAGATGAAAGAGAGTGACTTTCTTTCTAATTATAATATAGAAGATAAAGGATTTACTCTTAAAATAGTTAAAAGAGGAAAGATCAGTTTTTTTGCATTTGTTAAAGCTTTTTTTAAAGGTGTTAAAGTGGTATTAAAGGCTGATTTTATATACCTTTTTTATCCAGGAAACTTATGTATCTATTTAGCTTTATTAGCGTTACTGTTTGGTAAAGGCTATGGTTTTTATGTGCGTGGGGAAAACAAAATTATGTCTCCAATATCTAGGTTTTTGTACAAGAGAGCTAAGGTTGTTTTTACAATATCTCCGAGATTTACAGAAATGATAAAAGATTTCGGTGCTAATTCAAAAACGATAAGACCAATGATGGTTTTTGGAGATAAGGATATTATTCATAATAGACAGTATAAGTCAAAGACAAAGTATAAACTTTTATTTGTTGGTAGAATTGAGAGAGATAAAGGGGTTTTTGAAATTATTGAAGCAATAAGCATTCTTCATAATCAAAATATTGATAATTTCGAGATGCATTTTGTTGGTGATGGTATTGATTTGGTGAAAATGAAATCTGAAATTCAGGAAGCAGGTCTTTGTGACCTAGTTTTTTTTCATGGAACAATTGTTGATAAACAGAAACTGCGAGAGTTTTATATCAAATCAGATTTATTTATTCTCCCTTCGCATCACGAAGGTTTTCCTAGAGTATTGTATGAGGCAATGATTCATGGTATCCCAATTCTTAGTACTTTTGTTGGTACAATTTCTTATTTATTAAAAGATAAAGTAAATTGTAATAAACTTGAAGTTAGAGATTCAACTCTAATAGTTAAATATGTAAAAGCCTTTTTGACTAACTATGAAGAAAATGGGATAATTGCAAAAAATGGAACGAAAACAATAATTGACTATTTATCTGATAAAAAAGATGAGCATTCGCTTCAATTACATAAAGAGATAAAGTGATATGGATAGACTAAATTTGATATGGAATAGACGGTTTTTAGGAGTAATTGGTGCTTTAATCATTGTTGTAAAGTCATCATTTATGTGGCTTAAAGATGTTTTAACAACTATTATTGTATCTGCAAATTTTAAATCAGCAGGAAAAGGAGTTAAAATACATAGCGGTTTAACTTATCGTTATCCTGGTAAGATTAAATTAAAAAATAAGATTAGTATTGCAAGAGAGGTAATATTAAATTCAGAAAATCCCAGTGGGTATTTGGAAATAGGTGACAATGTAATTATAAGTTTTGATGTAAAAATTGATTTCTCAGGAGGAATTAAAATTGGTAATAATACAGTTTTATCAAATAAAACAATTATCGAAACACATAACCATGGTTTAAATCCTCTTTCAAGTCCTGTATATCACGAATTGGTTATAGGAAAAAATGTGTGGGTTGGAATGAATTCCACTATATTGTCTGGTGTTAGAAAAATTGGCGATAACTCAATAATTGCAGCAGGTTCTATAGTGACAAAAGAAGTTCCAGAAAATTGTATTTACGGGGGGATACCTGCTAAGTTAATTAATAATTTATAATACTTTTGAGTGTTAATAATTTTAAGGTTAGTGTAATAGTTCCTTTCTATCACCAAGTTTTTTGGTTGATTGAAGCAGTTGATAGTGTTTTTGAACAAACACATTGTAATTTTGAAATTATCGTCATTAATGATGGGTCAAAGGAAGATATTAAGCCGTTTTTAGATAAGTACGGAAAAGATATAATTTATATTGAAAAGGATAATGAAGGTCCGGCATCAGCTCGTAATATTGGCATAGAAATTTCTTCTGGTGACTATATTGCATTTCTTGATTCTGATGATATTTGGGAAAAAACTAAACTCGAAAAGCAAATAGCTTATATGGAATCTAATAATGCTATTTGGTCACATACCCAGTGGACTCAATTTCTGGATAATGATAAGTCAAAGATTAGTAGAATATATTCAAATCTAAGTAATGGGTATATTTTCCCCCTAAGCCTATTGTCATTTAGAATTGCTACACCTTCTGTAATGATTAGGGCTAATTATTTGAAATCAAGAAATAACTTACGCTTTAATGAAGATATGCGATATGGTCAGGACTATTACTTATGGCTATTATTGTCGTACAATTTACCTATTAGTTTAGTTCCCGAAGTATTATGCCATACAAGATTAAGAAATAAGGGAAATGCAGCCAAAAGAGTTAAGGTTCAATTACAAGTTAGATCTGATATTTGGAGTTATTTGCGAAAAACTAATCCTAAGTTATTTTATCAGAAAAAGAATATGATATTTATTATCTTATTTTATAAAAGCTGTAAAATTAGTTTCAGATTTGTAAAATACTTAGAAAGTAGATTAAATTTGACAACAAATCAAAGTGAGTTTTTGTCAAAAGTTTTATATATATTACCCTATATTTATTCAAGGATATTGACTCTTTTTTTTAAATAATAATTAATATAAAAATATTTACTCATTTACGTTACATATTTGTACTAAAGTATGATATTATTCAACCAAGATGTTGACGATGATAAATCAATTAATGATAAATAATTATTTATTATAACATTTGCTTAACTATTAGGCAATATTTATAACCATATAAAAATGAAAATAAAAAATAAAACATTATTAATTACTGGTGGAACTGGTTCTTTTGGAAATACAGTTTTAAATCATTTCCTAAAAACAGATCACTTTAAAGAAATTCGTATTTTCTCTCGTGATGAGAAAAAACAAGATGACATGCGTACTCATTTAAATGATCCGAAATTAAGATTTTACATAGGTGATGTTCGTGATTATAATAGTATTGAAAAAGCAATGCGAGGTGTAGATTATGTCTTTCATGCAGCTGCCCTTAAACAAGTCCCGTCTTGTGAGTTTTTCCCTTTAGAAGCTGCTAAAACAAATGTTTTTGGTACACAAAATGTAATTGATGCAGCTGGAGTTAATAAAGTTAAAAAAGTTATTTGTTTAAGTACCGACAAAGCCGCTTATCCAATTAATGCAATGGGAATATCAAAAGCCTTAATGGAGAAGGTTGCAATTGCAGCTTCACGTAATCTAACACAGACAACTGTATGTTTAACTCGCTATGGAAATGTAATGGGGTCAAGAGGGTCAGTCATTCCGTTGTTTATTGACCAATTAAAACAAGGAAATAGCTTAACAATTACTGATCCAAATATGACTCGATTTTTAATGTCTTTAGATGAGGCAGTTGAATTAGTTTTGTTTGCTTTTGAGAATGGTGATCCTGGAGATTTATTTGTAAATAAAGCACCAGCAAGTAATATTGGAGATTTAGCCAAAGCTTTAAAAGAAATATTAGATTTAAATAATAATGTGAAAATTATCGGAACAAGACATGGAGAAAAGTTGTACGAGACTTTGTGTACACGTGAAGAGATGATTAAGGCAGAAGATATGGGAAATTTTTTCCGTATTCCTGCCGATAATAGAAGTTTAAATTACTCAAGTTATTTTTCCGAGGGAGAGAAAGAGTTATCCAATATTGAAGATTATAATTCTCATAATACTGAACAAAAAAATATAGAGGGTATAAAAGAATTATTATTAAAATTAGATTTTGTAAAGAAGGCAGTAAAAAAGTAAATATTGAGTTTTATGCATCAACCAAAAATAATTAAAGGGAATTCTTTAACTGACATACGTGGAAGTATTAACTTTAATAATTATTTCGATGCTAGTGAAATAAAGCGAATATATATAATCAAAAACAATAGTCTAGATTTTTTAAGAGGTTGGCAGGGTCATCAGAAAGAGCAACGTTGGTTTAGTTCAGTGCATGGAAGTTTTTATATTAAATTGATTAAAATTGACAATTGGGAGTTACCTTCAAAAAATTTAGAGTATTTAGATTTTTCTATATGTAACAAAATACTAGATGTATTGCATGTGCCAAAGGGATATATTTCTTGTATTAAAGCCATGGAAAAAGACTCTAAAATATTAGTAATGGCTGATTATAAATTGGGTAAAATAGTAGATAAATATCGGTTTGAATTAAATTATTTTAATAATAAAAATTAATTTTATAAAAGTTTTCTGTAATGTTAAGAATAGGAATTACTGGACAAAATGGTTTTATTGGACAACATTTATACAATTCGTTAGGCTTATTGCCCGAAACGTATAAGTTAATTGATTTCGAAAAAAAAAATTTCGAGAACGAGCAAAAATTAGATGCCTTTGTTTGTCAATGTGATGTAATCTTACATTTAGCTGCAATGAATAGACATGAAGATAATCAAGTTCTTTATAATACAAATATTCAATTAGTTAAAGATTTAGTTGCTTCACTCCAAAGAACAAGTTCTAAGGCTCATGTAATTATGTCCTCTTCGTCACAAGAAGAAAAGGATAATTTATATGGAAAATCAAAAAAAGAAGGTCGTAAATTATTATTAGACTGGGAGAGTAGATCTGATGGTTTTCTTTCAGGATTAATTATTCCAAATGTCTTTGGCCCTTTTGGAAAACCAAATTACAATTCAGTAGTAGCTACTTTTTGCCATAAAGTTACGCTTGGTGAAGAACCTGAAATTCATGTTGATGGAACTGTAAGTTTAATTTATGTTGGAGAATTGGTTGAAGCAATTCTAAATGTTATAAACAAAAAAGAAAGCAATAAAAAGTTAGTAATTGAAGCAACTTCTCAAGTGAAAGTTTCTGAAATATTAAATTTGTTAAATTCATATAAAGCTGTATATCAAAATAACGGAGAGATTCCTGAGATTAATTCAAAATTTGAGTTAAACTTATTTAATACATTTCGCTGTTATATAGATGTGAAAAATCATTTTCCAGTAAAATTCACCAAACATACAGATCTAAGAGGTTCATTTGTAGAAATAATACGTCTAGGGATTGGAGGACAGGTTTCATTTTCAACAACCGTTTCTGGAGTTACAAGAGGAAATCATTTTCATACACGGAAAATTGAACGTTTTTCAGTTATTAAAGGAAAAGCCTTAATTCAATTAAGAAGAATAGGAACCGATGAAGTATTAAATTTTTATCTTGACGGAAATGAACCAGCATATGTAGACATGCCTATTTGGTATACGCACAATATAAAAAATATTGGAGAAGAAGTTTTGTATACGAACTTTTGGATTAATGAACCTTACGATCCAGAAAACGCAGACACATATTTTGTTGAAGTCTAAAAAAATGAAAAAATGAAAAAATTAAAAGTTCTTACTGTAGTTGGTACTCGTCCAGAAATTATTAGATTATCGAGAGTGCTAATTGCTCTTGATAAAACTGAAGTTATTGAACATATTCTTATTCATACAGGTCAAAACTATGATTATGAACTTAATGAGGTTTTCT
>TARA_B110000483_G_scaffold150923_1_pt1 | contig 11994 bp, 6 predicted proteins | sample TARA_B110000483 | Tara Oceans TARA_B110000483 (sample SAMEA4398176) | marine metagenome | biome: Polar Biome; feature: [SRF] surface water layer (ENVO:00010504); material: water (ENVO:00002006), including particulate matter (ENVO:01000060) such as... | depth 5 m
CCTATGGGGCAACGATGGGAGTCTGTCAAAGCTGCATGGAAGGAGAACAAGGCTGGTGACCCACACCTTAGTCGTGACTTACTCACTATGCTAACAACGTGGGAAGAACTAGAGGAGATGAGTAAGCGTGGACGAAATGAACCATTACTTCTCGATAAAACCCCTGAGTGCGAACAAGATGTGGAACCGAAAGGGGAAGACAACGTTCAAGTCAGCGGATTATCTACAGTATCAGAATAATATTCGTGATGAACTTATAGGAACTGACTGGCCTTTCGGGTCTGGTCAGGTCTCTTTCAACATTACAGCAGGTCTCTCCAATAGAGGTGCAGATCTAGACAATGTAATCAAACCAATACTAGACACATACCAAGGAGTGTATGAGGATTTCAATGATAACAAAGTTTACAGCATCGAACTTGACAAGCGAATCGTTAAACGAGGAGGAGAGTTCCTTGACATCAGAATACGAGAGTATGAAAGTGATCAAGCAACAGAGACTCGACAAGAAGAAAGTAGCGAGTCAACGAAGGAAGATCAGTCGTCAAGCTAAAGAAGAAAGATGGAACTAAATGAATGAACAAAGATATACTAAAGGACCATGCCCATTTCCTGGGTGTGGTAGCTCAGATGCATTCACAACATACAGTGACAGTGGTGTAGGCCATTGTTTCAGCTGTGGTAAATCAAAGAAAGTAGAAACAAATATGAGAACAGATTATGAACATGCCACCTTTTCTGAGCTTACTAACTTCTCCACCATCGGTGATTATAGTAGCTATCCTGTTACTTCTCGTGGTATCTCTAAAGAAGTAATAGACCACTTCAATATCAAGATGAGTGTAACAGATACAGGTATGCCTGAAGCACACTTCTATCCATACACTAAGAATGGTATTACAGTAGCGTACAAAGAACGTACTCTACCTAAAGACTTCAAGACTCATGGTGACTTTAAAGACTGTGAGTTGTTTGGTCAGTCTGTTTGTTCAGCTGGTAAACACAGACTAGTAATCACTGAGGGTGAGCTAGATGCCTGTGCTGTAGCTGAGAGTATGCTACATAACAGTAAGAAGATCTGGAATGTTGTATCGATCCCATCGGCATCGAACCTAAGAGGATTACTAGAGCAACGTGATTGGATCAATTCATTCAAAGAGATTGTGCTATGCTTTGATCAAGACGAAGCAGGTCAGAAGGCACAAGACGCAGCAGCTAAAATGTTTAAAGCTGGTAAGGTTAAGATCGCTAAGCTACAAGAGAAAGACCCATGTGAAGTACTAATAAAGCATGGCCCTAAAGCTCTTGATAATGCAATCTTCTCAGCGCAAACATGGTCACCTGCAGGTATCGTAACAGGTGAAACTATATGGGAACAGTTCAAAGAACGTCAGAATGTAGAGTCTGTACCCTACCCTGATTGTTTGGGTGGACTAAATGAAAAACTAAAAGGAATTAGATATGGTGAAATTACTTTGTTTACCTCTGGTACTGGTAGTGGTAAGTCTACTGTCATTAAAGAGATTGCTCTTGACCTTCTTGCTAAGACAACTGATAAGGTTGGACTCATTAGTTTGGAAGAGAGTGTTGGAGATACAGCCGAGAAGTTTATCTCAATGGCACTTAAACGTAACATCATGGACCCTCCGCCTACTGCAGAAGATGAACTCCGCAGAGGATACGAGACTGTGTTTGGTGACGAGCGACTGGTTCTCCTTGATCATCAAGGGTCCGTGGGCGACTCATCTCTTATCGACAAGATCGAGTACATGGCCCTTATGGGATGCAAGTACCTCATTCTTGATCACATTACTATCGCGGTATCGGAAGGCTCTGAGGGGCTATCTGGTAACGAAGCGGTGGACAAAGTGATGTCTGACCTATTGAAGGTTGTAAAGAAACACAATGTATGGCTAGGTCTTATTAGTCACTTACGTAAAGCTCAAGGAGGAAAGAGTTTTGAGGAAGGGAATATCGCATCTATTGATGACATCAAAGGCAGTGGCTCGATCAAGCAGATCTCGTTCGACATCATCGCCTTCTCAAGAAACCTTGTCGCAGAGTCAGAGTCAGAACGAAACACAATTAAGTTTAAAGTTCTCAAGTCCAGATTCACAGGACTTACAGGACCAGCAGGGAGTGCTTCATACGACAACAAGACAACACGATTAGTTGCAGCAGGAGGATTTGATGAGTACTTCAACATTTGAGGTTACACTAATAGATAGTATGGGGAGTGACCTAGCAGTAGTAAATGCTGCTAGAGTCTCCTTTAATAAACAACGATCAGAGTATACTGATGGGGACAAAAGACTTCTCCAGTACCTAGCACAGCATGGTCACTGGACACCCTTCAGTCAAGTGCAATACCAAGTACGTATCAAAGCACCTATCTTCATAGCAAGACAATGGTTCAAACATATGATTGGTATTACACGTAATGAAGTATCACGAAGATATGTAGACACAACACCAGAGTTCTATGAACCAACATCATGGAGAGCTAAGCCAACTGATGGCGCTAAGCAAGGCTCTAGTGGTGACGCTGAGTCTCAGTACTTCCCTAGTAAGTATCTAAGGGAGATACATGAGAACGCTATCACATGCTATGAGAAGATGTTAGCTCAAGGTATTTGTCCTGAGCAAGCACGTATGATCTTACCGCAATCCATGATGACTGAGTGGGTAGAGACAGGATCACTAGCGTCTGCTGCACGTATCTACTCTCAACGAACTGATGCACACGCACAAGTAGAGATACAAGAACTAGCCAAGATGTTTGGTGACTGTATTAAAAACATTGCCCCTGTTAGTTGGGGGTGCCTAACATAACAGAAAGAGGATTGTATGAATCCATTCGATCAAATCTCAGAGTACCTAGTTGATAAGGTCTCAAGGGTTAATCCAAATAACCCTAAGGCAAACTCAGGTGGAGTACTTCTGAGGTTGTATAAAGAATATGAAGAGGACATGCCACGACTAGTAACAGTGGCATTCCAAACAATACAAATGAGATTCACCTACGATACCTCAGATAGTCCTGCTGGTACTGCACAACTGACCAATGTATCCACAGCGATAGGTCAACGTATAGCTCGTGTAATTAAGAGAGAACCCCCTGGGTTACCTTGGAACATGCACGTAAGACTAGGTGATCTCTTCATTGAAGCCTTCTTTAACTGTGGCTTCATTGACATCTACTACCCTAAGACAAGGGATACAAGCTATATTGTGTCGGCTACAGCAAAGTGGATTGACCTAGCAGATATCCCTGAGGCTATGTCTAGGATCTCTTTGAACCATACTGTACTGGATAGGCCAGAAAAGATTGACTGTATCATACAGACAGATGGTGAACCCCTAATCAAGAACTGGACAGAGGAAGATAATGGTGAGTTCCTTAGTATGAAGGATACACCTTGGGTAAAGTCAGTAGATAAGTTACAACGTACAGGCTGGAGAATTAACCAGCGTGTGTACGATGCACTGATCGCTAACAAAAACCTATTCGTTTCATCAGTACCCATTGAGGACAATGATGCTAAAGAAATGAAACGTAGAAGTAAGAACGTAGAGTGGGGCTTTATCACAACTAAAGCTAAGCTGCTGTATGATCATGATGTGTTCTATCAGTACATGCAAGCTGACTATCGTGGTAGGTTGTACTACTCAGAGTCTTTCTTAAACTACCAAGGATCAGATCTTGCTAGAGGCATGATGTGCTTTGCTAGAGGTAAACCTATGACAGAGGATGGTCTCTTCTGGTTAGCAGTACATACAGCAAGCAGCTTCAATCAAAGCTATGGTATTGATGAGATACCTGACTGGTGTGAGGCAGACTACGCTACGTACCTACAAGAAGAGAAGCTAGAGTCTATAAGTGTAGATAAGTTCACACTTGAGGACAGAGTACGATGGACTAACTACAACATGGATGTGTTGATTGAAATGGGTAGAGACTCTATCATAGCTGAGATTGCTGAGAAGCCTGTCTCATTCCTTGCTTGTTGTCTTGAATGGTATGACTACCAGAAAGCAGTAAAGGATAATAGAATCCACGTAAGCCACCTTCCAGTGCCCGTGGATGGCAGTAACAATGGTTGGCAGCATCTAGGTGCTATATCTAAAGACAGTCAAACAGGCAAGCTTGTAGGGATGATACCAGTAGATATACAACATGACTTCTATGTTCAGACTGCTAAGCAACTAAACCTACTAGTCACTGATGAGAGACTCAAAGGTATACTAGATCAGATGCCAATGAAACACATACGCAAAGCTATCTCCAAGCGTGGTAGTATGACAAGAGCATACTCTGCAGGTGCTAAGAAGATCGCTGAGAATATGTTCTTTGATTGTAAGGCTGAAGACTTTCACATCACTTATGGTATAACTGAGAATGATTGTAACAAGCTAGCTAAACTTCTGATCAAAGCTATCAACATGGTATGTCCTGGACCACTCCACACTATGGCGTACCTCCAGGCACTAGCTCAGTACGAGATAGGTAACTACAAGAAGTTCTCTAAAGAAGGAGAAGCTGTTGGTCCTGAGTACAAGGAGTTAGTGAAGACACAGAAAGCACTCTACACAAAGAAAGACAAGACTGACGAAGAGATAGAAGAACTTAACAGTCTTACAGTAGAGTTAAAATCATATGAGAGTAAGCTTGTTCATGGTAATGGTAAAGATAGTATCAGGTGGTTAACACCATCAGGTTTCAAAGTTACCTATGAGAACTTTACTACAGCTACAAGAAAATGTAGAGGTACTATAAGTGGATACAAGACTGACTCTAAAGGACACAAGGGAGTAAACCATGTGGCAAGAGTACCTACAAAGACCCCAGACATTCGCGGATTTATGTGTGGTGTCAGTCCTAACTACATCCACAGTCAAGATGCAAGCCATATGGCATTGGTTATTGAGGAGTGGAATGGGGATTTCGGAGCAGTTCATGATTCCTTTAGCACTCATGCATGTGATGTCGAAACACTACTAGCGAGGACCAAACAAAGCTTTATCGATATGTACGATAAGGAGAATTACTACGACTTGATACAAGACAACATCATTACTGATGCCACCAACCTTGACGTAGAGCAACCACAACTAGGTGACCTAGACGTAACTCAGATCTATGAGTCTGATTACTTCTTTGCCTAAGGAGATTATAATGAGCGATAAGAAATCGTATAACTACTTGGCTCTACGTGGAGCACCAGTAGATGACATGGAGTATGTAGATACCTTCGGGCTATCCCCAGACTCCGCATACTCAAATAAGATTAATGAAGATATGTTACAGTACAACTATGATAAAGCAGTAGAGACAGGTATGGAGCCTGATAAAGCTGAAGAGATTAAAAGAAATGCTGAACGTGACATCAAAGAGCTACTCGCTAAGAACGGTATGCTTAAATAAAAAAGCCCCCACTAGTTTCCATAATAGGATTCTAGTGGGGGTTATTTTTTTATTTACCTTGATACTGTCTAATACCACCAAACCCATCTTTGATTTGCTGTTTTAGACTTTTATCAATCTCCTTCTTTCCTTCATTAGCAGATGCAATACCTTCTTTTAATCTTTGCGCTAAGTTAATCTCTTTACTAAGGGCACTGATAAGTGCCTTTAATTGACCAACAGTACCTTGAGTAGGCTGAGCAATATCATATCCAGATTTCTTCATAGCTGCTGAAATATTATTCAAAGCTGTTTGAACTTGTGGATGGTCTTTAATGATACTGAACTTATACAAGTTACCACTACTATCTAGTAATCCAGAGTTAATAGCTTTCAATGTTAAGTTATTTATCCTATTCTCATAGTCTGCTTTAGACTCTTGAGATCTTTGCTTAGATCTTGTATGCATTATTTCATGACCTAGAATAAAAGTATACCATTCTTCTGGTGTTTGAAACTGATCTTCAGGTAAAGCTTTTACACCTTCTACTTTTGGTTTAGTCCATGCTTTGTCTTCAAACATTGAACCTTTAATAAAGACTTCATCAATAGTTATTGTGTTATTCTCTTCGTTATAAAACGCAGGAACATATCTACCATCCTCATAAGTCTTACCGCCTTTTAAGATCTTAACATTTAAATCTACAGGTTCTCTTTTAAGAACTGGTAAGTCTAAAATCTTATCAAGCTTAGCCCCTAAAGTACTAAGGTTTACGTCTCCTCTTTCAGTAACTGTAGGCTCTAATAAATAGCTTGCCATAGCCCATTCATTAGTTGTCAGAGGTGAATTATCTGACCTCCCTCCATACCTTTGTTTAAACTGTTTCCTAAGTTCTTCTAAAGACTTTTGAACTTCTTCAAGAGCAGACCATTTCATGTTTATGTCGTACCAATTGTTATTCATAGCGTCAACAACTGCACCATAACTCATAATATCAGTCTTAACAGCATCGTAAATAGGGTGGATATAAGGGTTACCTTTAGACACTTGCATAATTTTATCCCAGCTTTTACCAGTAGTGGTTAACACTACAGTAGCAGCGTCCACTGCATGAACAGGGGCAGGTACAGAACCACCATAAGCTCTCTCACCAGGTGTGTAAGTTACTTCACCTGTAGAAGATGTCCTAGATTTTGATGCCGCAGATGTCATCTCTTCACCGTAGTATTCAACAGCCGCACTTCTATAGTCACCCATTTCACCTTTCTTATTAACGATGTCTTTATCCCACACCTTAAAAGGTTTGCTTTCAATAGACCCTAATGTAGCTGCTCCACCTAAACTAAGGGTAGACCCTGTAGGAGATTGAATAGTAAACAACTCATTAGATAACGCAAATAGTGTAGCAGCACTCCTCATAACATTACGATACTTTAAACCATCACTATCAAGAACTTGAACAAGACCAGGTATATATTTATCATGCATTATATCCACAAGTACTTCCATAGGTTCTTTATCAAGATTAGAATTTGATACTGCTTCTAATAATTGAGCTACTGGATTATAGTTAGCACCATCTTGTTGAGCTTCAATACTCATTATCTCGATGTACTCACGTATGTCTTGTTTAAAAGATTCTAATTCTTTACCATAACCAAATGTCATAGTAGTAATTTTATTTAAACCTCTTGTACTAAACAACTGTGTAGCTATATCATGAAGAAGACCTGTTGTACTAGCAGAAAATGTACCACTAAACCCATTCTGATCGAGATCTTCTAAAAGAATATCTTGAAGTTCATCACGTATGTCTTTATTCCCATCTAGTTGAAGAACATTTTGAGACCTTAGAACACCAGTTTTAAAAGCAATAGCCTTAGAACCAACTTGCATACCAATTGTAGCTGCACCATTTGTTTTACCATCGTCAAGGTGACTAAGGTATGAAGTGAACTGATAGTCTGAATCATATGGTGAAGCTGTCTTATTAATTTTATTTTTAAAGTCAACATAGTTAGCAAAGTCAACAAGTGAATCCATAAACATTTGACCATCTTCACCATTATCCTTAATAGCATTTATAAGATCTGGGTTCTTAATATCTAAGGCAGGAATTGTTGGAAACTCAGGACTACGTAGGGGTACTTTATTATCAATAGCAACATTAATTTCTTCTATCTTTGAATCAGGGATTTTATTAAGAGCTATTCTTAACTCTTTACCCCATGCATACAGCTTCGGTGTTTGAGTTTCTAAAAGGAACTCTCTTTCTGTAGTTGAAGCCCCAGCACCACCAGCAGGTGCATCATCACTTTTACCAATAAGAATACTAGCGTACATTGATCTTGCATTTCTTTCAAGCATCTTACCCCTTGGTGTCCTTACATCTATAATTGCAGGGACTACATTACGAGTCACAAACCTAGCAGTTTTAGAAGTAGTTGGATCAAGGGTTGTTTCCTTTGGTGCGATACGACCACTGAAGTTTTGAATATAAAAGGACAGACTATTAGCATGACCACGTTCCATAGAAACACCTGCTATATCTTGAGCTAGTTTAGAAACTAACCTATCGTAAGTTGCCCTTACTGTATCATCAATAACTTGTTGTTTCATATCTTCAGAGATACGTGGATCTGTTTTAATATCCTCTTCTGCTTTACGTCTAATCCTGTTTACTTTATCTTGACCAACATGGTTTAGAGTAGCCTCAATAGAGTTAGCAGCTTTAACTGAACCATCTAATAAAACAGGTAGTGCTGTTACTAAAACTATTTTATTCCTACGAGCGTCAACAACATGTTGTACTTTCTTAAGGTTCCTTATAGATTCAAATGTTTTCTCAACACCAACAGCAGGTCCAGTCTTAGATGATACATTTCTTGTATTCTTTTTCTTTTCAAACCTATCTCTAGTGTCTGTATTTTGACTTGGACGTACTACCTTTGCACCAAACAACCCTTTACGTTGTGCCTCACCTAAGCGGATCATATTAGCACCATGAGGTGTTAAGCTAAAGTAAGTTCTTAGTTTACCATTATCCCCAATTACATTCTGACGAACCATAAAGTTCTTACCATCAACAGTTTTATTAGATGAATAATAAAGCTCTTTAGCAATATCTCCAAGTGCAGTGGCTTGTTCAGGGGTTATGTCTTCATACTCATCAATTTTTCTAGTAGAGTCAGGTGAAGAGTTAACGTACTTTTGGTACTCTCTATTGATACGCATACCAAGATCTTTGTTTCCCTTATCTTTAGTAAAAGGGGAAAGACCTTTAAGTTCCTCTTCAGCTAATTGAATTTGTACGTTCTCTTGATCACCGATCTGAGCCTCGCCCGCATTCATGTCCACCGCTTCTGCTTGATCGTAAGCTAGTTGTGCTACAGCATCTTCAGTAACAAGAGACATGATCTCTAAGAAATCTGCCTTTGGTTTTCTAGTTTCTAAGTTAATAGCATTCATAGGTGAGAGAGTGTTCAGTACAATGTTATCAGTAGCAGCAGCAGATAACCCAGCAAGGCCAAGCTCACCTGCTGTTACCTTTTCTGCAAGAGCCATAGCCCTAACACGAAAGTTACCATCTACAGGGTAACCACCATTAACAACACCAGCACTTTCTTCAGAAGCTTGAGGGTTTGTACGAACAGACCACACTTCATCAGGCTGTCTTAAGTTACCTTCTTGATCCATCACTGCATTAGGTTCAGTGTTCTCTTCCCTTTCACGTTGTGCCCTATCAAGTCTTTTTGGGTTAGCATCTACTGCATCAGTTAATAAAGCTTTTATAGCTGCACCAGCTTCAGTGGCCCCACTCTCAAGGTCTTCTTGAATAGCTTGACCACTCTCATCTGCACGAGTTTGAATTTGATCTTGTGTAGTTTCCATAACTGCAGACTCTGAACCGACTGCTTCACTTGTTGGTGAAATATCACTAAACAAAGAACCCCCATAAGTGGAAGCAGAGGGGAGATTTTTCTCCACCTCTACTGATTCTTCTTGAGTAATACGTTCTGGAGCTTTTGTTATCTCAGCCAGTCTTTCTTGTCCACGAAGTTTTTCTACAGCTGTTAATGGAGTACCTCCAAAATTAAACTTACCCATTAGTTATCTCCTTTAAAGTTCCATGAGTCGGGTGTAAGTGCATCGATAGCATCTCCTATTCTAGGAGCACCACCTGATACGCCAAGTCCTGGTATAAATTTGCTTGCTTGTGTACCAGCTTCAGCGAACTCACCTTCCATAAGGTTAGATCCTATTCTAGCAGTACGATTGATAATACCTGCTGCTGGAGCTTCACCAGAAATTGTTTTCCAAGCCCAGTCAAGAGAGTTTTTAGATCTACCATCATCATAAAGACCAAATCCTGCAGTATCTAAAAGACGTTCAGACACACCAAGCAATCCAGATGCACGTATACCACGTTGTATGTACTCAGACTTATCTAAGTATGGATTACCAGCAGTCATCATTTCTTTATCACTACCAGCAAACTTAATTAAATCTTTAAGATACTGAGAAGCAAATCCTAACATAATCATAGTAGTCATCAAAGCAAAAGCATTGTACTTGAGTGATGGGTTACCACGCCTAATGTATTGACGATACATCTTTGGTATATGATTAGCTGAGAATGTCGCTATGAAACCTTGGAACTGTGTTAGTAAAGCAAACCTTGGATCTTGATAGATCAATGGCCTGTTACCAACAGTAGGTAGTGCAACTGCATCGTTGATAAAGTTAAACGTACCAGTCCTCATGTTCTCTAAATGCATAGCTTCTTCTTCTGGAGTTAATCCTGCTAACTCTAATTTCTCTTGAAGGTTAGCCATATCATCAACGTTGATGCCAATATTACGAAGCATCTCCTCAGACTCTTGTATGTCGTTATCCTTAAACACTTTAGGGTTTGACCTTTGTTTCTTTCTAAACTCTACTATCTTGTTGACATGATCGTAAATAAAATCACCTGCAATAGATGCTCTCATAGCACGAGTAAAGTTAGTCCAACCTGTAAGACCAGTCATCTTAAAGAACAACTCATAATATCTTTGATGTAGTGGATTTGTTTCAGACACACCTGTTACAGTAGCTGCACCAACATCCCAATCGTAATACCCTAAGTCTCTAATAATCTTCTGTCCTTCAGATTGTTTACCAATACCTGGATCTTTCCAACGTACAGTGTTACTAGTGAAACCCATTAGATCTGCAAGTACTTTAGCAAACTCTGAGCCAAACGCCTCAAGACTAGTGCCACCTGATTCTGAACCCTTCCTACGATATATTTGATCAGCAGTAAGAGCACGACCTGATAAGGCTATCTCAACAATAGATGAAACAGTAGCTAGTCCAAGCATAGAAAATGTTGCTAAGAACATAAGACTCTTTTGCATTGCTACAAGTTTCTTACCTTCATCAGATGTAGGTCTTTTATAGTTACCAGATTCAGCGTTAAGAAAGTCTCTTACTTCATAAGCAATCCTATCTACTTCTTCTTTAGCTACACCATCATCATACTGTGCTTTGTCTAATAAAGCAGCAATGATTTCTCCATTCTCACCAATATACTTTCTATGCATTTCAAACCTAGCAGCAGACTTTGCTGCAGTGGCAACATTGGCAAAGAGATCTCTTTCCATGTAGTCTTCAAACACAAGTTTACCACTAGCGTCTTTCTTTTCAGACATGGCTAATGATCTTTCGCGGTGTGATCCTGGAACAATACCACCCTTAGTGACATCAAAGCTTTCATTAACAGCATCATCAATGGTGTTTATTTCTGAGTTGTCAAGTATTCTATCCACTAAGTCCTTTGCTTTCTTAGCAGTCATACCTTTATCACTATACGCTTCTACAAGTTTAGCTTCAAAGTCAGAACGATTAGCAGACACAGCACCTTTGCTCAATGTCTTAAACTTAAACAAGTAATTATCAATCCTGTTAAGGTTTGGATTATAAAACTTTTGATTATCATACATCTTTTCAGATAGTGTTTCTAAATCTTTACCTAATCTAATAATTTCATCACGACCTTTTGTATCCTTAGGTACTAAATTTGGATCAAACTTACCACCTAAACTAGCAGACAATAAAACATCATACACTCTATCACTAATTTTTACTTTATCAGAGTCACTAGATATCTTACCATCATTTAGTTTTGAAAAGAAATCTTTAGGATCATCAACCATCATGCTGTACTGTGACACACGATCAAACTTAGCTGACTCAAAACCTCTACCTGAATAACTGCTTTCTAAATTAGCTTCAACCAAAGCAGAAAGCCTGTCAATTGAATCAGACTGATCTCTTAGTTGTTGGCTGGCAACTGATGTTGCTTTAACAAGAAACTTCTTACTGCCTTTCATAGCACGTTTAACAACACCACCTAGTGTTGAGTCTTTAGGTGCTGCTTCATGATCTAATGAACGATCTTCTATAGCTGTAATCACATTTCTTTTTGCTTTAATTGGTTTACCATTTACCATAACACTATTTTGCTTAGGATCTTTAGTAGATTTAACAAGTGCTGCTTCTTCTGCTAGTATCTCGCTGATACTTTGAATACGAGTACCAGAAGTCC
>TARA_B110000483_G_scaffold242147_1_pt1 | contig 11969 bp, 5 predicted proteins | sample TARA_B110000483 | Tara Oceans TARA_B110000483 (sample SAMEA4398176) | marine metagenome | biome: Polar Biome; feature: [SRF] surface water layer (ENVO:00010504); material: water (ENVO:00002006), including particulate matter (ENVO:01000060) such as... | depth 5 m
ACTCAAGCAAAGGTGTGGGCTGGTGTTGCTGTCCAAGCCACCTCAAAGCTAGAGGGAATGAAGGCGTATAGGAAAGCCATCGACGTGCTTGACGACAGTGCCGCAATGAAGGTTGATCTGATGATCGACTTTGCCGATTGGATGTATGGCAATGGCCAACCCGTAGCTGATGCAGAGGATCTCCTTGTTTCTACACTTGACATTCTGCTGGAAACAGATGATGATGCGACTGGTGACAAAATGGAGTGTGAATCCGTCGCCACACCTCAGGTTGGGGTCACAGGGTTTTGTTCTATCGTTCGGGTATGCGTCATGCTCTCCAGGATGTCAGGGAGCAACGTTGAACGCACAGATTATTTGTTGACGGCGCAACATCATGCCCTGCGTATGTTGTGCGATCCCCTTGCAGAGGTGATGAGAACTATGCCTGTGTCCAGCGTCGTAGCCACACCAGAAAGCCTGGAGGAGTGGGCAAACTTCAAATTTACCGATCAGTTACTGGCACAACTGCAAGAATGCAAAGGAACCTTTGAGATCTCCTTAGCATCAATTGGTCGACCCGAGCGATTACTACATTATATCGACTACCTGTGCAGTGGTCTGGAGTCTGTGAGCATGCATCTGCAATGTCTTCCTGTTTGCCAGCTCGGTGTTCTAATTGCTAAAGTTGTGGCGAATGATGACTCCCTGGCAGGCGTGTACCATCTTCGGCTGGCCTCCCTCGCGGATGCTTTATTTTTGAAGTCAGCTGCGATTATGCATGAAGAGCTTGCAGGAGCCCTCGAGCTCTCCATCGACGAGATTCGACGAGGACGCGAAGAGGTGCAGCGACAAGAAACACTCAAAGCCTCTTTCTCGGGTGACGGGCCGTCATCTGGTGTGATCAACAGTTCAAAATCGCTTCGTCCGTATGCGCTACGTGATTACTGGATCGCTCGCGGCGCATACCTTGAACAGCGTGGTGCACTGGTCGCAGCCAACGTTCTGCTGCAGGAGACCATCAGGCACGCTCGTGCTCATGATGATGTGGCTGTTGAAGCCCGGGCGTATTTACACCTTGCAAAGTGCGCAGCTCGCGGCAACATGCCCATCGATGCAGTGAAGCTCCAACACCGTGGACAGACTCTTGGCGGGGATGTTTCATTTTGGGGAGAAAGTATGTGCGATTATACCATGTACAAGCTCAGCACACGAGACGGTAAGCTATCAGCAAAGGAATCCCTCGTCACGGCGCTGAACTTGTTGCAGAGCCGTTCAAATTCCTCCAGACGTGGCAATACCCTTGATACCAAAATGGTTATGGCAAATCTTCTCACAGAGCTCAGTCGGCTTTTGGAGTTGGAAATGAAGAATGCGGTGGAGGTGGGCGAGAATCCACAAGCTCAATATGCTGATGCTGTGAACGCTATTTCTGAAGCTGTCGCCATCTTGCAAGATTGTGGAGGTGGCATGGACTATGTGAACGTTTTGATGGCGAAGGCCATGCTGATGTATAAAGATCCTACTGCATCGGGTGATCCACGACCAGGGTTGCGTGTCATCAAGGAAATCATTTTCGAGGCAGAGATGGAGGCGGAGCGAATATATACGGCCGCTTGTGTATCCTCGATAAGCCCTCTCACCACTTCGTTGCCTGCGGCAAGGTTACTCGCAGCAGTGAAGAATGCGAGGGCTGGTTGCCTTCTGGAAATTGCACATGCTGAGAAAGTCCTGGAATCTGTGGATAGAGAGAACAGCAGACCTGATTTTCCCTCCATTCAAGGTGTAGACGCGACTGCAATTCTCGCATTTCTGGATGATAGCGCGCCTAAGAGTTTCAAGGATAGACTCGATGACGCAGAGGAGGCGATTGTCGTTGCTTCGGAAGCGACCAACTTGCACAAACGCAATGATGGCAGAATTGATTCACTCTGTCTCCTCGGTGAAGCACTCCTTGCGGTCCATAACGCTCAAACGAGGACTAAGATTTGGCGCAAGCCCGCTCCAGTACCTCCGCCAACTCCTCCTCCACCACCTGCACCTCCATCACCAAATGAGGAGGAAGAAGCTGCGGAAGGGGACGAACCCAAAGAGAATGCTGAAACTCCCGAAGCTGCCGACGCAGAAGACGTGAATCCTGAGCCAACCGACGATGATGCAGCCGAAGAAGTTCCACAGAGCGAGGCAAGTGACGCGGCGACCGACATCCCTTTGGTCGAAGAGGAAGACGAGGAAGATGAAACACAGGTACCTCATTCGACGTTTCGGGATGACCTTGTCAAGCCGCGCGCTGTGCATTCTCTTGAGCAAGCTATTCAGCTTGGAATCGAGGCTGGCAAGTACGATCTTGTTTCAAAGGCTGCCATGTATCTTGCTCATGCGCATGGAACTGCTGACACCGCTAAAGCAGCGGCGGCTCTTGCTCTTGCGCAGTCTTGCCATGCAGTTGAGACGCACTTGTCTATTTTCTTGTCGGCGGCTGACGAGCAAGACATCGAATCGCTCATAATAAGGAACGATAGAAATATGCATGGCTCTCTGAACGATATGACATCCAGTAAATACAGCGCTTCGCTTGTTGAACGCTTGAAGACCTCTTGCAAGGCATGGGGAAATTTGCAGATTGACAAAAAGCAAGCACTCTCAGCTTCTTTGACTTTACCCGATGATCTCTTTGTCTTTTCAGTACAATGGCTTGTCGGGCGAGGTGGGGATACATCGCTCGCGATTACGATGCACGGCAAAGACGACGAGCGAACTGGTGCGTACGTGGTCTCAGCTAATCAGGAGCAGCTTGAAGCCGCTGTGGAACTTACGATGACCTATCGCTCAAACGTCGAAAAAGCTGTTGTTGCCGCGAACTCATCCGAAGACCCGGATGCACTGCAATCAGTCTTTGAATCCATCGATATCGTCGCGGGTTGGGACGAAGTTCGGAAAGCAACGGAGTGGGTTCTCGAACCGATCATTTCAGCTTGGAGATCGTTCCTGGGTAAGGGGGGCTCAAAGGAAAAGAAAATTGTCCTGCTGGTTGACGAGGCGCTTGCATCACTGCCAATCGAGGCTTTGGAATTCTTGAATGATGCCGAGAGTATTTCACGAGATTTTTCTTTGCATATGTTAGTCCGTCGACTCGCACAGGCTTCAGACATTCCAGCCGCTCAAATGACAGCTCTAGTTGACCTTCGAAAGGAAGATTTGCCTAAAGCTGACGACGAGACGAAGATTCCGGGTCAGTTTGCTCTCTTGCAGCAGAAGTTTGGATCAGGCTGGAATGTGTTGATGGGAACACCTGAGAGTATTCCGGGAGATGCTGAGTGTCAACGGGCTATGATCGCCGCGAAGGCGCTGCTGTACTATGGACATGGTCGGTTTTTGTCGTATGTGTCATCCTCGGCGGTTGCCAGTGTCGATATGTCTGGTTGCCGACTTGCTGTGTTGGCATGCAACACGAACAACGAAGAGTCGCAAAGAATGCAGGCGATGCTCGACGGTAGGAAGACCACCGAAAAGAAAGCTCTCGAAGATCCTTATAGAACGGCGGCGTTGCTTTCCATGCGTGGTGTCGAATCTATTGTGCTTCCAACTTTCACTGTAGGAAGTGCGAGAGCCAATTCGGAGTTTCTCACCTCCGTATTGAGTGGAGGCACCATAGCCAGCTCGGTTTGGAAGGCTGATGCACCAAAGCCACCAAGGAAGGAAGAAGATAGCGACGAAAATGAACCGGAAGAGAAAGAAGTTGAGGAACCTGAAGAGGGAGAAAAGCCGGAGGGCGAAGAAGATGCAGGCGACGAAGCGGAGGCAGTTGAGCCGCCTCCACCGCCTCCACCGCCTCCACCGAGCGGACCGTACAGAACATACGTCGTATACGGTCACCCTCTCGTCAAGATTAGCTAACGTTGCGTAGACAAACGTTTCAATAGAATAAGTGTTAGACGAATCCAAAAGATCGAACTCATATATTAGGTTTTCTAAATCGTTCCTCGTTCTAAAAGGATGAACTGTACATTGTGTTCATTTACTCCCACTTTCATGCGAACCACGCAGAACAATTACGAGCTCTCAAGGCGCTCCTTGAGGACATCCATGACCAAGCCAAAATCCTCCTTCACCTCCACCGGAGGGTTCGCGAATTTGCCAACAATACCTTCAATCTCACCAGCATGGTAAGCGACCTTACTCTGCGCAAACTTCAGACCGTGCGCGGTGCTAATGACCACGACCTTGTCGCTGGGGCCGATGGTCTGAGCCTCCCTGAGCTTCTTGAGCGCCGCCAGGGCAACACCAGTGTGGGGGCAGTTGAACATGCCCGTGAGGTCAGCCTCAGCGGCGGCGTCCATGAGCTCCTCCTCGGTCGCCTCCTCCACGATTCCGTTCGTCTCCTTCAGCGCGTAGATGGCGCGGTCGATGGACACGGGATCGCCGATCTGGATCGCGGAAGCAAAGGTGGGCTCAGCCTTGATCGCCTCGAACTTCTCGAATCCGGTGGTGTACGCGCGGTACAAGGGGTTCGCGTTGTGCGCCTGAGCCACCACCATCCTGGGAAGCTTGTCCACGAGCCCGAGCTCCTTGCACATCTTGAATCCCTTGTAAAACGCGTACACGTTACCGAGGTTTCCACCGGGGATGATGACGTAGTCGGGAACCTGCCAGTCAAACTGCTGGAGGATCTCGATGGCGGCGGTCTTCTGTCCCTCGAGGCGAAGGGAGTTGAGGGAGTTCGCCAGGTAGATGGGGAGCTCCGCGGTCACCTCGCGAATCAGGCGCATGCAGCCATCGAAGTCGGTGTCGATGGACATCACGAGAGACCCGTTAGCGATGGGCTGCACGAGCTGCGCCAGGGAGATCTTGTCCGCGGGAAGGAACACGATGGACGGGATGCCCGCGGCAGCCGCGTACGCAGAGAGGGCGGCGGAGGTGTCACCAGTGGACGCGCATCCGACGGCCGCGAGCGGCTTGCCCTGCTTCCTCATCCTGTTCACCTGGGACACGAGCGCGGTCATACCGAGGTCCTTGAAAGAGCCGGTGTGGCTGTTGCCGCACTGCTTCACCCACAGGTCGTTCATGCCAAGCACCTCGCGGCCGTAGCGGTCGGCCCAGAAGAGGTTGGAGTTGCCCTCGAACATGGAGACGATGTCCTCGTCGGCAATCCCGGGGAGGACCCATTCCTTCTTGCTCCACACGCCAGAGCCGTAGGGCCAGACGGTCTTGCCGACGCGCTCGTCGAAGAGAGCCTTCCAGTACTCGGGAGGGTAGATGGCGAGGGCCTCCATGTCGTGCTGGACATCGAGGAGACCGCCGTTCTTGCTCCGGTAGATGACGTCGTCGATCGAGTACGTCTCGTTCTTATCACCAGAGAATGGCACGTACTTGCAGTTGAAAAGAGTGCTCTTCTCGAGGGGAGCTGCGAGAAAGGGGGCGAAGGTCAGCGCGGGATATGGAGAAATTTGAGCGCGGGGCTCTCGTGGTCGATTTCTTGGAGGGTTTCGCGATTGAGCTGGGGTGCGCACTCACCACGACGGCTGGCCTGCTCGCGGATGCTGCCAGCGGAGGAGGCACGAACACCAACGTTGACCTTGCGGGCGCGGGACTGATCGTTGACTGCCACGGGCTTGGCGATAGACCTGGAGCTCAGGGAGCGAGCGCCGGTGGCGCCACGACCGCTGAAGACAAGGGCCGAATTGGGGGCGAGAGCAGCCATGACGTTGGTGAGATACAGACGAGGCTGTTAACCACGGAGGAAGGAGCCGGCGATGAAAGCAACGACTTCACGACAGCACGATGTGCCCCGTGTTGGTTGCTCCTGTGTGCGCGGAGCCTTTGTGGCGCCGCCCAAAGAAAGTTTGGCTAAACCCTGAAAAGCTCACGCAAAAAATGGATGACGTGGAATGCAAAACCAAAAACAGACTGCCATTTTTTGATGTTCAGTTCAGTCTGCCGATTCGTGATGTCATCGATCGGGACGATTCCCGAAGCACAAGCGCACGCACGACTTCTCTTCGGGCATGATTCGCTCGATTATCAGGGCGTGCAGATCGGCGGCTAACAGGGCCGCCGGAGAGCATCTCAGAGCATCTCAGGCGACGCGCGCGATTGCGAGATCTGCGCGCCAGTCGTTCCATCACGTCCCAACGGTGACGCGTCCGTCTTCGTCCTTCGCGGCGCGATCGGCAGTGGGCCAGCGGCGTCCGTCGTTCGCATGCTCGGAAATCGCGGGAGGAGCTCGCCCTTTCAGCGCTGAGTCTTCCGGAGAGAAGAAGGATGACGACGAGGCGGAGGAGGACGGCGAAGCGGAGGGAGCAGAGGCAGCCGAGGACGGCGAGGACGGCGAGGACGTCGACGGCGAGGACTTCGCGGACGAGGAGGTGCAGAGGCTGACGGCTGAGCTGGACGAGAAGGCGGCGCAGGTCAAGGATCTGAACGATAAGCTTCTCCGCACGCTCGCAGACATGGAGAACCTGAGGGAGCGGACGAGGCGGCAAGCGGAGACGGCCGAGAAGTTCGCCATCCAGGGTTTCTGCAAGGATCTCCTCGATGTCGCCGACAACCTGGCGAGGGCGTCGGCCACCGTCGACACCGAGGCCCTGGAGACGGAGACCGACGCGGCTAACGTCAAAACTGTGCTCACCTCTCTGCACGAGGGCGTGCTCATGGTGGAGAAGCAGTTGACGTCCGCCTTTGGAAAGCACGGCGTTGTGAAGTTCGACCCGGCGGAGGGCGACCCGTTCGATCCCAACGACCACATGGCGCTGTTCAACGTTCCAAACGGCGAGAAGGAGGCGGGGACGGTCGCGACCGTGACCAAGGTGGGGTACAAACTCAACGATAGGGTGATCCGCCCGGCCGAAGTCGGCGTGTTCCAGAGTTCGTAGGTGTCTAAATTCTATAAAAACTATTTTTTTTACCTTAACGGAGTCGCCCGGAGACCGGTGGAGAACTCGAAATGATTCGAACGCTCGGCAATGACGCAGTGCCGGCTGACATCTTGATCCGGATCGTTCCTTAGAGCATCTACAGCTGCGCTCACGTCTGGCAGCTCGGCGAATATGCCCCTTCTCCGCAGCTTTGCGAGCGACTTGGCCAGCTCCGACCTAACGTTCGGGACGTTATCGTCGACTGTCATCAACATCAGCGGCAGAAGCTCCTCGACGAGCACGTTATCGTTGATGACCCCCACGAAAGCGCCGCATATCCGAACATATGCCTGGCGATCTGCCCAGTGCTGGTTTGTCGCCATCAGTTTGATGGCGGACATGGCGCGGCCAATCTGGCCGAACCTCCAGGCGGACGATGACCCATCTGAGCTGTTCTGCAGTACCGAGCCAACAACCGCGATGCATGCCTCTCTTACTGCGGATGCGGGATCTTTCAACAGGCGGAGGGTGAGTGGTATTGTCACCTCCTCGTTCGCAGACGCCGGTAAAATCTTAGACAGATCTCCGAGTTGTTCAGTCATTGCTGCCCTGAGCCTCCAGTTCCCAATAGTCACGTCCGACTTCGGCGTCGCAATCCTAGCGAGCACATGAAGATGGTCCAGTCGTGCGGCAGGAGGGATTTCACGCATGAATGCCGCTAGATGATTCACGACGCCGATGCTCACCTCGTCCGTGTCGCCGAGCATCTCCTCAAATACCGGCACGAGGTCCGCCTCTGCCAGCTCGCTGCCAAGTATCTTCGCCATCTCATGCAGCGAACAGGCTAACGAGCGTCGCACTTTCCAATGCACGCTGTGAGTGAGCAAATCGTATGCGCCCCTGATCTCTCCCCAGCGATCACGTCCCAGTGTAAGTGCGACGCCTGGAATTGCGAACGCGCACGAGAGCTGTAGGCCACTCGCGCTACCTCCCGTGCTCTCCGCCATGCTCACGAAATGGTCCACCAGCGACTCGCTCGTGCGCTCTCTTCCGAGCTCGGCGATGAGTGGCCCGAGGTTCTCGAGCATGCCGGTCCTCACCTGAAGGCTGACATCATTCGCGAGTGTTTCAAAAACCTCCTGCGCGAACGCCGCGAAAGCGTCTCGGCCGACGCTCTTGGACAGACCCACAAGAGAGTCAGCGCAGGCCTTGCGCACGGACCACACCGGATCGCTCGCCAGCGTTCTGAAAATATCGAACGCGCGTAACGCCGCATCAGTACCCCTCATGCTTTCGCCCGCACGCACCGTCGCCCGCACCGTAGCCTCCCTCACCTGCAGCGCTTCGTCTCGAGAGAGCTCCTTCAGCAGCGGCGCGAGCGTGGATGCGGTCGTCTCCGCCCCGAGCACCTCCGCGAGCGTACCCGCGATCTTCGAGCCGGACACCCTGATCTCCTCCTCCTCGCACTTGCACAGAGTCTCCACGCGCGATATCAGGAACGCGCGTTCGTCCCCGGTGGTGCAGATCGTCGCCACCGTCGCCGTCGCGTCCTCCGCCGCCGCGACAACACCGTCGGAATCATCCTCCACCAGGAGGAACGCCACGTTGAGCAGGCCGAGCGCGACGTCGTCGTCCTGACTCTTCCTGGAATTTTTGACGGCGTCGGTCAACACGACGAGCTGCTCTGCGACGCTCTGTCGAACCTCGCTGTCGTCATCCTGCGCGAGATCCTCGAGGAGGTCCAAGGGGAAGGGCTCGGCGCCGACTCGCAGCGCGTCCGCGCACACCCGACCGAGGCTTCGCACGTGAAACAGGCGCTGGACGGAGACGGTGCAGTCTCTGCAGTACTGTGCGCAGAGCTGTAGGTCGGTCAGCCCGTCCGTCTCGAGGTCCTCCACCGACGCCTCCGCCTCCACGAACCTCTCCGTCGCGAACTGGAGCAGCTCAGGCTCATCCCTGAAGCCTCCTCCGACGCCCTCGTGGATCATGGATGTCGACGAGGGTCTGCACGGGATCTGATTCGTCGCACTATCGCACGATGATCGCTAACATCGTTCCCGTGCCCTCGATGCTTGCAGAGGGCGCTGCCTCGACTGACCCAGGGTGTGCGGTGCCACACCTCCTCGCCCCGCCCGATGAAAGGAGTTTTTGGCAATCTTGGCCGTGCACATCTCTCGGCACATCTCGGCTCTGTCTGTTTCTCTGTCCGTCTTCTGAGGAGATATTGATTAGTTTTCATGACTGGTTCGCATACGTCTGACCCGATTTCGGCCATTGCGGAAAATCGTCGCAAGGCAAAAAGCAAAACCTCTCGCCTCCCAATCGTGCCCTAAATTAGGAACCAGAAAGGCTTACGCAGCGTGATCCCCGCGGCCACAATTCTCTCGGAACCGCAGTGGTCACAGCGTGCGGCGAAGGCTTCTGACGAGTTCTTCGCTTCGCAGGCGACATGGCGACTGATATTGACGTGAGTAGTCCCTTCACTTTCATTCCGCACCTTCCCCGGCGACGCCGAGCGCAGCGGGGCGGACATCTTGGCGGCCCCTACGATTTTGCGTTGACCAAAATTGGCAAGCCGGCGCATCTGCCCCATCCGCGACTCGAACGTGCCCGGGGGACGCGCGACTCGGAGCGCGACCGTCCCTAGCGTTTTTTACGCGATCGACTCGTCGTTCGCCTCGCCTCATCGCGGTGCTTCCACGCGCGTCGTTCACTTCCGCGGCTCAATCTCACCCTATCTCGATTCCCCACAATCCTCCTGATCACGCAGAGGTACGACGACGACCTTGGCATGAAGCCGAAGGGCGGATCGGCAGCCGGTTCGTTCCGCGATGACGCATCGTACGCGTCGTTTCAACGTGACGATGGCGCTGGAGAAGCCGCCCGTATTCGACGCATGGCCAACTTCGAGGAGCAGGCTCTAATTGCGCGAACCAGGCGCATCCAGGACAAGCTCGAGACCACGATGGAGAGGAGGGCGCAGCTCGAGGTGCTCATGCTGGAGACGACCCAGAAGATGCGTGAGGAGAAGCTGGCTCGTAAGGAGGCCGAGGAGCAGTACGAGGACATGATCAAGCATCTCAACGACGCCACCACGAACAGGCTGAAGATCCAGGAGGCTGCGCAGAAGCTCGAGCAAGACGTGGCGGACATCAAGAGTCTCGAGACGCAGATCAACAAGTTTCGGTCCATCGAGCTCCCTGGTCTGCATCACGACCTCGAAAAGACTCTCGGTGCGGCTAGGGAACAAGCTGAGGAGCTTTCAAACTTCGACACCATGTCCAACTCGCAGTCTCGCACCATCGAGCAGGAGAGGCTCGAGATGATGAACGCGTACGAGGAAGAGCTTCGAGTTCTTGGCCTGCAGGCGGCCAAGCTCGACGAGCACGTCGCCGCGGCCGGTACGCTCTCTAACCGTGACTCCGAAGTCATCAAGGGTCTCATTTACGATGAGGCCAAGATGCTATCCGCGGCGCAGGGCGACGTCGAGATGCGGAAGGGAGAGCTGAAGCAGATCGACTCCAAGCTGATGCGGGTCATGAAAGTTCTGGAGCACACCCAGGAGGCTAACTACGATCTGCGCACCTCCCTGGCTCACACTGAGAAGATTCTCGAGGAGACCAAGGTGAACGACGAGCGCGAGTACAAGTACATGCACCGTCGCCTGACGCAGCCTTACCTTCGCGAGGAGCTCATCCACGACGGCTCCGACTTCCAGCCCAGGACCAACCCGCTGCCGATTTCCAAGCCCAAGAAGGCAGTGTTGAACGTCTCCGAGCGACTCAGGGGTTCCAGGAGGAAACCTCTCGCCGACGAGGAAGAGGCGGACGCGGCTAACGACGAGATGGGCACCATCGCGGGTATCAACATCATGGACGAGGAGGAGTTGGGCCGCTTCGCCGACGCCGAGGCCAACGTTGAGAAGACTCTCGAAAACGAGCTCAGCATGATGACCATCAACCCATCGGATCCGCTCATCAATCAGCCCAAGCAAAAAGCTCCCACTGGAACTATTGCAGAGGCCATGGAGCCGAACCCGTCTGAGGGTGAGGTACTGGTGTCTCAGTCTTTGATGCTCTTGAAGGAGATGCAGGCGAAGCAGGCTGCTACGCTCCAGAACTTCAGCAAAGACAGGCTGGACCGCTACTCCATGTCCATCTCTCAGCTCGACAAGGAGCTCGAGCAGAACAAGAGACATCTCTCAGATGTGGAGAACGACGGCAACTTCTCCAACTGGAACGAGAAGATTCCTGAGACCCCCGAGGCAGTCAAGCCCGATCCTGCCGCCGCCAAGAAGCAAGCCGCGCCGAAGCTTAAGCCCGGAACAGCGGCTACGCACTTCAACAAGGAGAGCGCCATGGAACTGTTCAATCGTTACGACGCAGACAGGAGTGGAAAGATCAACAAGGCCGAGATCACCGCCATCTTCATTGACCTGAAGCTCTTCGATGCCCTGGATGAAGATGAGCTCATTCCAGCCATCGAAAAAGCTTGGGCTGAGGCGGACGCGGACGGCAGCGGCGAGATTGACTACAAGGAGTTTGTGCAATTCATCGGCAAGTTCGACCACATCAAACCGAAACAGGCGTTGCCTGCGAACGTTCCCAAGGGCTATGATGCCAGCGAGCAAGACATTGTCTTCCAAGTTTTCAAGACCTGCTGGTGTGGCAGCAAGAAAAACCCCAACAAGGTTGCCATGCAGAAGACAAAGTACCTCAAGGCGCTGAAGAAGATGGGATACGTTGACACCACCACCATGAATGCTACCACACACCAAATTCAGTTCATGAGGAACGCAGTCAACAAGAAGTGGCTGGAATACGATGGATTCTTGAGGCTGCTTGCCAAGGTTGCGTCGTCCTTCCAGGTGCCCTTCAAGAAGGTCGCAAGCGACTTCACCGCCAAGTGCACGATCAATTCGAAGATGAAGGCGGCGAGAGGCGGAAAGTCAAAGGCCGCAGTTGAGGATGAGCCAGAAGATGAGGATGAAGAAGAAGAGGAGGCTGGCTTTGGTATCCGCGGCGATGTTGAGGAGATCGAGGACGCCCTTACTGCTTTCGTCAACGACGAGCCTGAGGATCCCCTCGACGAGGTCGAGCCCGCCGACCCCACCGACCCGGCCGACACCGCCGACAC
>TARA_B110000483_G_scaffold144160_1_pt1 | contig 11968 bp, 12 predicted proteins | sample TARA_B110000483 | Tara Oceans TARA_B110000483 (sample SAMEA4398176) | marine metagenome | biome: Polar Biome; feature: [SRF] surface water layer (ENVO:00010504); material: water (ENVO:00002006), including particulate matter (ENVO:01000060) such as... | depth 5 m
TTTAACCAAGATTTAAGCACATAAAATATTGCAATATCAGCACATAATAGCGGAAGTTTAATGATTAAAATTGATAGCTCTGGGCTTGCATTAAACCAACTAAAAAGTATTTTAGGAATTGATAAAATCACCAACATCAGAATTGGATAAGGAAAAATCTCAATTGATCCAGAGGCAAACTGCTGATAAGGATTGCTAAAACCTGATGAAATAAAATAATCTACAAATGGAAGAAAAAAATTATTTGTGTATGTGCTAGAAAATGAAAAAGAAATAGTTAACTTAATTAGGATGCCTGTAACAAAAAGAAACGCATACAACCTCGACTGAAGGCTAAGCTTTAAAATTAATTGCTTGAATTCCAAACGACTCCGCTCCTTTTATATCTTTCTTAACATTATCGCCTATCATAACAACCTTCTTTTTAGTAAGTTGCATTTTTTTAAGAGCTAGCTGAAAAATAGCTTTATTGGGCTTCTCTGCTCCAGCCTCCTCAGATGTTGCTAGAAAGTCTATATACCTATCAAATTTTATTTTTTTAAGCTTTGCGATTTGAAAAGTTGCCTGCATATCAGTAACCGCACATGTAAGTAAGCCCCCTTTTTTAGCTGCCACCAGAAAGTTATGAATATCCAAAGAAGGTTTCATCTCATTATAAAAATTTCTCCAATAAATTTTTTCATACCGATCAGCAAGTAAATAGGCATTGTCAATGTTCAGGTCTCTTAGCAGCCCATCAAACGCAAACTGACGAGATCGACACGAACCTTGAGGCTGAAGTTTATTAGTTACCAATAGCCTATGCTTAACATATAAATCAGTGAACTCACTTAACGAGATAGATTCTATTAGGCCTGAGTTATGCATTGACAGAAAACAAGATTTTATCGCCAGTTTATTTGGTTGATCATAGCTATACATAGTGTCATCAATGTCTATCAGCACACCAGAAATTTTTGTTAAGTCTATGAGCTGAAGGTTATTTTTTGAAGACATAGTATCTTAATCCTAAAAAATTCATGAATAATGAGACTGTAGTCGCAAATATTACCGCGATAATAAAAGCATATCTACTCCAAGGAGATAGATCCAAAAGCAATAAAATAAATTCATTTATTAAGATATTTACAATAAGAGAGACGGAATACACGAGAATATATTTATAGAGCTCTTGCTTAACTAATTGTGAGCTATTGAATGTAAAAAATGAATTTAATATGTAGCCTACCCCCACACCAAAGCAAAAACTTATGGCTTTGGCTGCGATAGATGGCCAACTAAATTGAAGCAGAGTGAAGTAGATTAAAATATCTGTAGAAAATGCAAAGCAACCAACCAGCACAAATTTAAAAAAATTTTTAAATACACTATCCATTATATTTTGTAGCGATTTTTAGGGTTAATAACTAATCATAAATATTACGATCGCAATAAACTAAACATTAATTTTTAATTAGTTTTTCTAAAATAGCGCTGTGTATACTTTACCATCTTTGTAGAAAGATTTTTTGCCAAGAATGTCCTTGCAGTGAAATACATCACTACAAATAATCTTCGCAAAAAATGCATCTTATGTTTCTTAAAAACATAAAAATTATCTATATGAGTTTTATACGATCCAGATACTCCGCCTAATCTAAATGCACCAATAGGTTGTTCAAGGGACTGCATGTTTTGGCTGTCTTTAGTAAGGCGAAGAAGCAAATCAAAATCAGAGCTAAGTAAAAAAGATAAGTCGTATCCACCCATCGCCCTGAAGACCTGTACTTTTATGAATGTAGATATATGAGGAGCAGGCATGCCCATATATTGCCCTTGCTGATATACAAAATTATGAATTGGATGTGCAGTAAAAATATCTTGCCCACTTTCAGTTCTAACAATCGCTGGAGCAAAGCAGTAATCGAAATCGTTTTTTGAAATGGCATTAACAACATGCTGAATTGCGTCAGTGAAATACATGTCACTTGCATTTAAAAAACCAAGATGAGATCCAGTGGCTAGCTTGGCACCCTTATTCATCGCATCATAAATACCTTCATCGCTCTCTGAAACCCAAGAATCTATCACATGCTCATATTTTTTAATAATATCTACAGTTCCATCTGACGAACCACCATCTATAATAATATATTCAATACCTTGATAAGTTTGATTAGCGATGCTTAGTATGGTCTCCTCTAAGAATTCTTGACCGTTATACACAACAGTGATGATAGAGATTAAGGGAGAGTCACAGAAAGCTCTTTTAACATTATTGTTATGGGAAGAAAAATTACCGCTCACTTGCTTGAATAATAATTTTTTATTTTCAGCGCACTAAAAACTGTTGAAGTAAAAAATGCAAATAATTTAGTGATGTCTAAAATCATCGATATGGCAAGAATTGGTAAGAAATTTAGTCCAATATATCGCAATGAAACTCCTTTTTTATAAGGAATAATAACGCCTCTAGTTACTGCATACAGAGATGCAAAAAATAAAATGCTTAGTTTTGTAACATTAGGTAAATAAGAAATAGTATTAATGTTCCATCCATTTAAATTGGAATCATATGAAAGATTATTCCAGTTGAATGCAAGGACGATAAAAAAAATAGCGCTACAATAAAAATATATATCTTTATGAGGGGTTAAATATGGCAAATTAGCTGAAAAGACATAATTCCTATACCATTTTTGCACTAACGCAATTAAAGTTATATCTTTTAATCCGACATACGTCAGTGTCTGCGATGAATCTTGAAGCTGAATATCATGCAAAGCAACTCTATGCATCCAATCTGTATCTTCTCCTGCCCTAGTAGATTCTATAAACAAACCTGATATGTCAAAAATAGATTTTTTTACTATTAAACCTGGCAATGTTTTAATACCTTTTATTCCAAAGGTACACGCTCTAATTAATTTCTCAAAGCGATTATTAGCCTTATACAAAGTATTGCCCCAGATTCCGGCAGAACTAGATGCTTGGATGGATTCGAACCCTTCCTCAAGCCAATCAGGTGAAGGTAAAGTTAAAATATCTACAAATGCGACAACAGAATGCTTAGCATTTTTAATTCCTAAATTTCTTGCTTTACCTGGGTATAGTTTTTGGAAGCGAAGTAACTCGATAGACACACCATGTATATCGCAGAATGCTGTGAATGCTGAGTCTATCAAAACTGCCTTAGACGAGGAATCAATTAATAATATTTCTTGAGGCAATTGACTCCAAGATTTAATATTATCTGTTAAATTTTGTAAATTATTTCCAGGATTGCAACAAGGAATAATTAATGAGGCTGGAATAGTCATTCAGTTATTATTACCGAGACAGAGATGCTAGGCAATTCAATTAACATTATCTAAACTAAGAGCTAGATATAGAAAAAAATTTAGGAGCATCCTTGAAGCTTAATCCCAGATGATCTTTTTCAGACATGATTGGATTAATTATTTGCCAGTCTATATTTAAAGCGGGATCGTCCCAAAGTAATGTCTGCTCTGATTTCGAGTCATAAATATTATCCACCATATATGAAAAAATTACCTCTTCTGATAATGCAAGAAAACCATGAGCATAACCCCTAGGAATCCATAGTGAATGTTTAGAAGTTGCATCAAGCTCTACACAAAAAGCTTGGCCATAAGTGCTAGAAAAAGTTCTAAGATCTACTGCAACATCCAAAACGCTTCCGCTAATAACCGTGACTAGTTTTCCTTGAGGCTTGGAGATCTGATAATGTAGGCCTCTAAGAACATTTAGACAGGACGAAGATTCATTAATTTGAATCAACTCTATACTTTGTCCTGTAGATTCTTGAAAGATTTTAGCGCTAAATTTTTCTACGAAAGCTCCCCTGCTATCTTTATAAATTATGGGTTTATAAAGAACTAAATCTTCAGAACCAGTAATCTTTTCAAACTTCAAGATTATTGCTTTTGACTGAATGCAATGACTGTATTAGCTATATGCTCTAAGTTTTCCTGAGTAAGCCACCAGCCAACGGGGATAGAGATTTGTGTTTCGCAAAACTGATCAACACCATATAAGGTATCAACAAATGCTTCAGAGAATGCATCATGGTTATCGTTTCTTTCATGCACTTTAGATGTTGAAATACCTTGATCCTGCATAAAAGCCATAAACTCATCTCTTAATTGAACATGCATTGTATATAGCCAGCTAGAAGATAAAGAATCTGTGGAGCGTGGAATCAAGGAAATGCCCTTAAGACCCTGAAGGTTTTCATCAAAAAATTTAGCGTTAGCAATATGCTTTGCTACAAGATCATCCACATATTTTAGCTGCTCAATCCCTACGACTGCAGAAATATCATTCATGTGAAACTTGTAACCATACTCAATAATATTTTCCTCACACCTAAAATCTTTTCTAGGAGAGTCTCTATCTATACCAAACCACCTCAGAAGTCTCGCTCTATCATAATCTTCTTTTGACTTACATATGAGCAAGCCTCCATCTATGGTTGTAATGTGCTTGATAGCCTGCAAAGAAAACATTACAAAATCTGAATGATTGCCAATTTTTTGTTGATGGTATTCTGATCCAAATGCATGAGCGCCATCTTCAATAGTTTTAATGCCATGCTTATGAGCAAGCTTATTAATGCCCTCAATATCACATGGGATGCCTCCAAAATGGACCATGACAATTGCTTTTGTTTGAGGTGTAATTTTCTCAGCTATTGAATCAAGGGAAATTAGGCCAGATACCGGATCAACATCCGCCCAAACAATTTTTGCACCTGCTGCTAGTATAGGCATGTTAGAGGCAGTGCATGTCATTGGGGTGGAAATTACCTCATCTCCAGGCCCAATATTTGCCAAACGTAATGCGAGCTGCAAGGCTGATGTTCCAGCATTAACAGTAACAACGTGATCATTGTTAAAATATTTATTCAGGGCTAACTCAAACTCATCTACCCTAGGACCTTGGCCAATAAAACCGCTAAATAAGGTTTCAAGCAAAGGTTCCTGAACGCTGCGAGGCATATGAACTTTGAATAATGGTATTATGTCTTTCATTTTTTATTTAAGAATTAATTTAGTGCATTATATATGCGTGAATCACAAATTATAACAATTAATACATTTATAAGTTACTAAGAATAAAAAGATATGAAGTGTTTAAAAATTATTGCCTCTAGCTTCCACTCAAGAAGTGTCAGGATGAAAACCGGTCTTAATGGAAATCCTGTAGGCTATTTTTCTCATAGTCAGAATTTTTGCTCCGAAGAGGAGATCATTGATCTATTAAAGTTTAATCTTGACAGAGAAAATACCCTGGATCCTGGTATTCACCAAGATATTTTAATTGTATCCTCTAATAGTAAAAAATTTGATCGCGGCAGCAGTTTTCTTAACGACTTAGATGGAAGTGGCTATAACCATGGAACAATCTTTGCTAGATCCAGAGAAAATATTGGATACTCATTTGGCGCTTTTAATTATGGTTACCAGCTATTTAAAAATAAGTATGATTTTTATATTTTTACTGAAGATGATATTTCAATCTATCAAGAAAACACTTTAGTGGATGCTTTAAATTTTTGGAAAGTAAGTACTAATTGTGGCTTTGTACCCTTTGTAGGTCAAACTAAAATATCTAAATCTCACAGAAAAGCACTGTCTATTGAGCGTAATGATTTCATTTCATGTCATGGAGGCATAGGAATGAGTAGCGCTAAGGTTTTGGATGAGGTGGATAAAAAAAATGGGTGCTTGCCTCATTACTCAGAACCTGATCAATCTTATGAGAAGCAAATTCTTAAAGGAGAAATAGAATTTACATTTAAAATTAAAGAGTTGGGATATAGCTTTGCAGAAGTGCCAAAGAACTATATATTTACTGCTCCTAGCTATGATTTGATGAGAGGCTTGCAAATTAAAAAATTTCCAAGCTTTGCTCAAAAAATTTTATACTACGCTCTGCAGAAAGGAGCCATACCAATTATTTTTAAGCTTCTTGTATTGCTAAAAATTAAGAAAATTAATTAGCTATCTGGGAAGTATGTAGCAGTATTGCTTATATTGGAAAAGCCTAACTTTTTATAAAAATCTAAGCTAGAGTCATCACATGACAGCGTCACCTTATAGCAGCCTAGGTCTTTAGCAATAAGCTTTAAGTCTTCTATCAAAATTTTTCCAACTCCCTTGCCTTGCATATCTTCCCTGACAGCGACATCACCAATGTGGCCTAGCGCTCCTCCTCTAATATTTTTTTCTACCAAAAGGTTTGCAAAACCAATAATCTGATTATTATATATAGCAACTCTTGGAGAGATATTTTTCTGGGTGTAGAAATCATTCCATGCTTCATGTTCCCTACCATCTTGAGGAAAATAATGAGAAATTTCTTGTAAAATTAAAATTATATATTTTGCGTCTTGTTGGTTGGCGCACCTGGTCTCGATAGATTGCTTTATCATATTGCTAGTTTTTAAAATTATTACTGTGGTGTGAAATCTCTGCCTTGATAATATTTTGATTAAATTCTAGGTGAGTTTTTTCCACCTTATTTAAGAGCAAGTCTCTGAGGGTGAGAAGATAGCTGAGCGGCAAGATTATTAAAAAGAAACCAATGTTGCTTCGAGCTACCTGCCAATTTTTAATCTGATCAATGAGGCGGATATCTCCATGAATAGAATATCGAATGTAGGTCATAATAGTTTTGACTTTGCTTTTAAGGTTTAATTTTTTAAATCTGCCCTCCGTCACTGTATGAGCAATGGAATAGCTAGAGCCTCTGCAATATTGCATTTTGTTACCATGTGAAATGCTATTTTCAGCAGTTCTATCCATAATTTTTAAAACGTCATGCATGAAAACAATTTTTTTTTCATGATAAAGATCTCTTAATAAAACACTTTCTATTGTAAGAAAATCAATTTCTGGAAATCTTTTACCCTCAAACAATTTGGCATTAGCTATTATTGCACCGTCACCCGATACCTCATTCTCAAATTCCTTCCAAAGATAATGTCCCTCCTCCAAAATATCTTTTCTAAAAAAAGTCTCAAGACCAGCATCAGTATTTTTATTTATTGCAAATAATCCAATATAATCGTCATAGTCATTTTGCATTTCAAGTGCAGTTAGTTTTTCACGAATGATTTCAAATGCATTCTTTGTAAAATAATCATCTGAATCACACCAACATAGATATTTACCCTTTGCATGATCCAATAACAAATTATCCATTTTAGACTTACCAACTCTATGTGAAGAATTAATATAAGTAATTTGAAAATTGCTTGATGGCATTAAGGACTCGATAAGCTCATTAGTGTTATCACTAGAACCATCATTTGCAACAATCCATTCAAAGTCTTGAAAATTCTGTTGTTCGAGAGATTGAAAAAGTACCGGTAAAAACTCTGAACGATTAAAAGTGGGTGTAAGGATGGAAATAAAAGGTTTATTTTTATGCATTTAATTTCATCTTGGGATGTTAAAAGTTCTTACTTTAATCGACTTAAAGTATTAAATTTTTTAAGTATTCCCCATATTGACTATTTTTATATTTTAAGGATTGCTTGATGACTTGGTCTGCATCAATCCAACCAAAATTATGAGCAATTTCTTCTAGACACGCAATTTTAAGGCCTTGTCTTTTTTCAATGGTACTGACAAACTCTCCGGCTGCTAATAATGCATCAGTTGTCCCAGTATCAAGCCATGCAAAACCTCTTCCTAGCTGAATAAGATCAAGTGTTCCCTGCCTTAAATATTCAAGATTAACGTCGGTTATTTCAAGCTCGCCTCTTTGGGATGGATTAAGGTTTTTTACTATATCAATAACAGAATTATCATAAAAATATAATCCTGTTAATGCTAAATTTGATTTTGGATTCATGGGTTTTTCTTCTATTGAAATAATTTCTCCATCATTATTTACCTCAATGACTCCAAATTCAGAAGGATTGCTAACAATAGTAGAGAAAACTATGGCTCCGTTTTCAAGTGATTTTGCTTCACTCAACGTATCGCCAAATTGATATCCAAAAAATATGTTATCTCCCAAAATTAAGCTGACTGAATCCCGGCCAATAAAATTTTCTCCGACCAAGAAAGCATCAGCTATACCATTTGGGCTATCTTGAACCTTGTATTCTAAATGTATCCCATAATTGCTTCCATCTCCAAGTAATCTCTGGAATAACAGTTGGTCAGAATGGGTGGTAATTATTAATATCTCTTTTATCCCAGCAAGCATTAGTACTGATAATGGATAAAAAATCATTGGCTTATCATAAATAGGCAGTAGTTGCTTCGAGAAAGCTTGTGTCAATGGAAAAAGTCGTGAGCCTGTTCCACCTGCCAAAATAATACCTTTCATAAGTTCGTAATATTCCTATTTTCCAATTCTTTTTAAGGCGTAGTCATTACCTAAGATTGATTTCCACCATTGCTTATTATCAAGGAACCATTGTACTGTTTTTCTGAAGCCAGATTCAAAAGATTCATGCGGGCTCCATCCAAGCTCATTTTGAATCTTAGATGAATTAATAGCATATCTTTTATCATGCCCTGGCCTATCCTCAACAAAAGTGATTAATTCTTGAAAGGAATCTACGTTATTAGGCTTTTCATGCACTAATTCATCAAGTAAATTGCAAACCATCGTTGCAATTTCAATATTTTTGATTTCATTGGAAGCGCCTATGTTGTATGTTTCGCCATGTATCCCTTTTTGAAAGGCTAGAAATAATCCTCGCACATGATCATCTACATATATCCAATCCCTAACTTGCTGACCATCTCCGTAGATTGGAATATTTTTTCCATGAAGAGAGTTTAAAATAATATGTGGAATGAATTTCTCTGGGAAATGAAATGGTCCATAGTTATTTGAGCAATTAGTAATAACTGCTGGAAAATTATAAGTCCTGTGCCAAGACCTAACTAGGTGATCGGAGCTAGCTTTTGAAGCTGAATATGGAGAGCTGGGATCATAGGAGTGCAATTCACTACATGGAGGCTCGCTCGGATCAATATCTCCATAGACTTCATCTGTTGAAACATGAAGAAAGGTAAACTGATTCTTTAAATCTGAACTTAATAAATTTAAATATTCCTGGCAGCTGGATAACAATGTATAAGTTCCAACAATATTTGTGTGAATGAAAGGGGCAGCATTGTCTATCGATCTATCGACATGAGACTCGGCTGCCAAATGCATAACGCCAGTTGGTTGAAAATCTTTTAGAGTTTCTGCAAGGAGTTTTGCATCACAAATATCTCCTTCAATAAAATTATATTGGCTAGAATTTTCTATTGATTTAAGAGATTTTAAATTACCAGAATATCGCAAGGCGTCATAATTCAAAATTTCATGATTTGTATGCTCGATAAGATATCTAATTAATGCTGAGCCAATAAAACCTGCGCCACCTGTAATAAATATTTTCATATATAAAGTAGTTTAAAAAAATAATTTTAACATCAAAGAGAGGCAGATAAAATCAAGGATTTAGACAGTTAGATCAAGAATATTGTTATTGACAACATCAACAGCAGATTGAATAACTAGCCGCTCATCGTAACTATTTGTAACAATCTTTCGCCCTGCTTGGCCCATTAAATTTCTATCGACCGATGTCATATTAATCATTTTCGTCATGACGGCAGCCAAGGCAGATGAGTCTCTAGGGCTACAAATCAACCCATTAAGACCATGCTTTACAATATTTCTGCAGCCTGGTACATCTGTGGTAACCACAGGTAATGACATGGCATTGGCTTCTAGTATACATTTAGGCATACCCTCCCTATACGATGGTAAAACTAAGCAATCAACCTGAGCCATGACCTCTTCAACTCTGTCAGAGGGTCCAATCCATTTAATCCATTTATTTATTTTCCAACTTTCCAAGATTTTGTCTGGAATTACAGAGCTATTTTTAGAATCAACAAATCCACATAACCAAAGATCACATTTGAAGTCTTGCTTATTAATTTCTCTCATTGCGTCAATCAATTCATATAAGCCTTTATCTGAGAGCATCCTTCCAGCAAATAAAAACCTAAACAACCTATTCTCGTCTTTAAATGAATCGCGTAAGCGAGGATGAAACCTCTCTAAGTCTACGCCAGAACCAGGCAGCAAACCTAGGCGACTTTCTGGAGCCAAGTTATGCCTGACCAGCAAGTCAAAATCTTCTTGGTTTTGACAAAATATTTTTTGGGCCAGGGGTTGGCTTAGCTTGTAAAGAAATTGCACAACACGAGAAGTAAAATTTGAATTGATAAAAGCTGTGCCTAATCCAGTGATATTATTGATTACAGGAATATTGAATAAAAATGCTGCTAGAGTTCCATAAATATTATTTTTTACAGTAAAGTGAAACGCAATAAATGGTTTGACTTTGCCGTAAACCAACAAGTACCTTACAAATAAAGAGAGGTCTTTAAAGGGATTTTTTCCCTTATTATCGACTTTTAACTCCATCCATTCACAGCCCAACGCTTGCAGTCTTTTCGAGTAATCATCTTTGGGTGACAGGCACATCACTCGATATCCCTGTTCAACAAAAGCACGGATAGTTGATGCACGAAAGTTATATAAATACCATGATGTATTTGCTGAAAGAATAATTAATTTTTTCTTCGATGTGCTCATATCTTATTTTATAGAATAATTATATGTTTCTATATTGTTTTATAAAAATCATTAGATAAATGATGTAAGTAGAGCCGACAAGCCATTTTCTGGCGTCATCATTCCATATAGTCAGAATGTAATTGAGTTTAAATTTATGGCAGACTCATATCCAATGGTATGTGACTTACTTAGAATGACAAGTTTTTTACCTAAACGGCACTCGAAATATCTTATTGGGCTAGCAAAGATTGGACAGGTGAATTACTGATAGCAAAAAACATTTAATCTCTCAATGCGCGTTTTTATGCTAGCAAGCAGCGCCCTGGGGAATTCTTATAAAATAATATCTATATAAACTTAGAGAGCCTCTAATAAAAAGTTTTTATAGGGGAACCAGTATACGGCGTACGGGCTATAAAAACTCCATACCGTAAGTACAGCAAAAAAATATAATATTACTCCTAAAACAATTAATTGAGGAGTCTCCCCTTTTCCTCCAAAGAATTCCGGTAAGTATGAAAAGACAACCATCTGTATTGGCAGCATATATAGAGCGATTCTATCAACAGCGGTGCTAGCGTCTGATTTAAAGAAATAAAGAAATAATAGGCCTACTGAAATATAAGCATAGACTTTCCACATCTCTAATTGAAGCTTAGAAATATTAAGCCGGTGAGGCCAAATGAGAATAATTAAAGAAGGTATAAAAATCATAATAAGTCTAATCAATGCGCCTTCAGAAACATAGGACTGTTCCACATAATATAAATATAATCTTTCAAAAGAAGAAGCTAATAAAGAAAAATAGGCAACTAATCCAAGAAGTGAGAGCCATACTAATATCCAAAATCTATCCTTAGTAGCAGCTAAACCTGCGACGGGAAGTAAGACAAGCGCTGTCTTATGAAATGAAGTTGCTGCAATTATAAAAATTACGAACCATATCTTCTTTTCGCGACCAAGATAGACAAGAGCCAGCATAGCTAAACCCAATGCAATTCCTTGCCGAGAGTATCCCATGGCGACAACAACTATCATATAAGGAAATGCAGCAACAAGAGCTAGTAGGGGACGAGGAAGGCTTCTGCATAAAGAAATCAATCCTATAGAGAAGATGAAACCACAGAAAAAGTTGACCCCGGAAATACCAAGACCTGCATATGATGCTACCCAATTCAGAAGGTGATAGCCTACGTCTGAGCTGGTATCAAACTCTTCAAACAACTCAGTATTATAAAAATCATTGTAGTAGCGTAAATAAGACCCCCAATCTCCGCCTACCTCAAATCTTAATCCAATAAAAATAGTAAAAAAAAATAGAAAAATTAGCCACAAAGGATTCCATGCAAGTGAGTGA
>TARA_B110000483_G_C18206538_1_pt1 | contig 11929 bp, 9 predicted proteins | sample TARA_B110000483 | Tara Oceans TARA_B110000483 (sample SAMEA4398176) | marine metagenome | biome: Polar Biome; feature: [SRF] surface water layer (ENVO:00010504); material: water (ENVO:00002006), including particulate matter (ENVO:01000060) such as... | depth 5 m
TGGATTGCAACTATTTTTTTGTTCTCCTTAATCATTTTTTTTTTAAAAATTTTTAGCTCAATTTTATCTAATTTACTTGATACCATTGTTGGTGCTAATTCTATATTAATAATTTTTAAATTTTTAAGGTAGTTTAAAAAAAAATCTTTATTTTTTAAATAACATAAGGAAGAAACTGAAAAATTATTCATTATTAGTTTCTACTAAATCAATATTTTTTAATCTTTCATTAAATGAAATTTTGTGTTGAGATTCATGTATTTTTAAAATTGAATTCATTATTAAAACAATAATATTTGATAAAATTAATAAAGTTAATATTTTATCATTTAATAAATTTAAAACTGTAAAATTTTCACTAAATATTAAAAAAATTGAATAATATAAAATGTATATTGCTAAAGAGAATCTTAAATAAATATTCAATAAATAAACTTTATATCTATTCATAAATCTTAAAAAAAATAATGTTATAAAATCATTAACAAATAATTTTATTCTTGAAAATAGATTGTATCGTGATTTTCCATGAATTCTTTTCTTGTGTTCTATTGGTTCTTCATGAATTTTAAATCCATTTAAATTTGCTAATAAAATTATAAATCTACATAAATCTCTGAAATCAATTACTTTTATAATCTTTGCCTTAAAAACCTTAAGGCCTGAAAAAAAATCTTCACATTCTACATTTAAAATTTTTCTTATAATAAGATTATAAAATTTTGAGGTAACTTTAGTTATATTATCATCTTTTCGATTTTCTCTTTTTCCATTTACTAAATCATATCCCTCATGTTCAATCAAATTTATCAATTTTTTAATATCTTTTACTCTATATTGCTGATCGGCATCTATAATTACTATATTATTTCCTTCTGTGTAATTAAATGCAATTTCTAATGCAAAGGATTTACCTCTATTTTTAATTAAATGAATTATTTTAATTTTAATTTTTTTTTGTTGAATATCTTCTTTAATTGAAAATCTTGTTTTGTCATTTGACCCATCATTAACAATAATTAACTCTATCTCTTTTTTATCTATTTCATCAGAAAATTCATTTTCAATTTCAGAGATTAATTCAACAATATTTTCATATTCATTATAAGCAGGTATAATTATAGAATTTTTAATCATTTTATATCAAAAAAAGTTTTTCTTTTATAGATCATTTTTTCTATTTTTTCTAAAATTAATGAAATTTTTAAATTTTGTTTTCTATAAAGATTTTTATTAGATAAAAAATTATCTATTGATTTGTCTAAATTATTATTTTCATCAAAATTTAATTCTTTAATTTTCAGATTCAGATTTTTATTTCTATTAAATTTTGCAATCTTTAGTTTAGATTTACCATTCATTTTTAGAAATTCAACAGTGCCTTTTTGGAAAATAAATATTAAATTCATTTTTTTAATAATTGAGTTTAATGATAAAAAAATATTTCCTCTTAAATTATTATTTTCAAAGTTTATATTTAAGTCGGTAATGTTTTTTTTGTTAAAGAAATTAGAATTGACATTATATTTCAATTTATCAATAAAAGTAAAAATAGATAGAATTGAAAGTGCATGACTATTCAATAGATAATTTACATCAAATTTATTAAATCTACCTGTTTGACTAATATTAATATTTATATTTTTTAATTTCCCCAATTTATTTTTAGTGCAAATTTTTTTTATAATCTTTATAGATTCACTATATCTATACAAATAATCAACGAAAATATTTCTTTTTTTTAACAATTGAAGTGAATTTTTATACTCTAGAGATAAGGGTTTTTCTATAAATAATATTTTGTTATCAAAATATTTTGCGAGTTTATAATGAGTATCAATTGGAGTAATTAAAAAAATCTCTTTTACGCTATTATCATTTTTTATTATTTGTAAATTTTGAGTATTATTCTTTATATTAACTTTTTTTCTAGTGTAGATATATTTTATATTATAATTCTTCTTTTTTTTTAAATAATTAAATATTTTTATTCCCCAATATCCAATTCCTATTACAGCAATATTTTTTTTTTTATACAAACCTATTTTGTTACATGTTTTTTGTAGATTTTAGAAGAGTTTGGTTCACGACTTAAATTTTTAATCAAATTTTGGTTCCATCTCTTAATTTCATTTTTATAAACATGTTTACCGAGAGATTTATCTTTTGGACCAACATAAATTGTTTCATCAGTTTTTGCCATGTGATTATTTGGTTTATTGTAGTCATTCCACTCTGAATTAATTTCAAGAGCCATTCTATTACATCTAGCTGTTGAGTGAATGCAAGTGTGACAGTGAAATTCTTTGTCTTGCGATATTTTTATCATTTCTTTAAATTCTTCCACTGTTTCTGGCTGTTTTCCTAAAATTCCATAATCAAATGATGGTGTGGCAATGCTTGAACATCTATATATATGACCACTGGAACCCATTGTTGTCTGATAATATGTGTAAGCACATTGTTTGTAATCCTGATCTAACATTCGGTCTATATCTTGATTTACTGGAGCAAAATAAAAAATAAATGGTTTTTCATCTTTTGATTTTGACATATAAGGCTCAAGCAATTCTTTAAATTTTTCGTGTTCTCTTTTTTCTACTTTTTCTTTATATCTTTGTACTTTTGAAACTTCAGTACCATATTGAGCATAAGGTATAGAAAATCTAACCGAGTCTACCTTTACGTCCTTCATTAAATTAATAAAATTTGAAAGCTCTTTTTCAGAAGAATTCCATTTATTTAAAAGATATGCTACCCTTATAGAACCTTTGGAATTGAGCCTTTCTCTTTCCGAAACTAAGATTTTTAGACCCTCTATAATATCTGTCCAAGCATCATACTTTATGTTCTTTGTTTTCATGTGACTTTCAGGACTACCACCATCTAAACTACAAGAAAAATAATCATACTTTGACTCCATTAAACTTACCAATTCAGTACAAAATTTATTTTTTTCTTGAAGTTTTTTTAATTGTGATCCATTTGAATGGATACCAAAATGAGCTTTCAGTTTTTTTGTTAATCTCATAAAATCCATAAAGTAAGGATTTAATAAAGGTTCGGTATAAGCTCCACCATATATATAATATTCAAAAGTATTTGGCCCAATCTCTTCCATTAATTTTAGCGCTTTCTTTTCATCTAAACCTAAACCCATATCTAGCTTACTACCTTGACAGTAAAAACAATGAAAGTCACAGGCAATTTCTTTATTTGAGGGTAAATGAATTTCCATTTGTCTTGGCCATACAAAATCTTTATTAAAAATTTCTTCTTTTGGAACCCAATCTGTAAGGTTCTTCATATAATTATAATTATCTAATCGATTTTTTTTACTCATTTTTTTCAAAATTCACTCTTTCTTTTTCTATCACAAGTGGCCTTTTTCTCAATCTAATATGTATTGATAATATATATTCACCTATTATACCTAAAAAAAATAAAACAATTGAAAATAAAAATGTAAATAGTATTATTATTGGAGCTACTCCAAGCTGAAATTCATTCCAAAATAATAATTTATAGAACAAATATACAACACTAATACTTAAAGAAATTAATCCAAGTAAAAAACTAATTAAAATAATTACTCTAAGAGGAACTTTACTATATGAGGTAATTCCAATCATAGCTAAATCATAAAGTGTAAAAAAATTATTTTTGGTTATACCAGCAGTTCTTTTATCTTGGTCATATTTAATTACATCAGGTTTAAAACCACTTTCAATAACTAGTCCTCTCAAATAAGGTTCTGGATCATCAATTTTTTTCAAATAATCTACTACCTGCTTATCATATAATCCGAAACCTAAAAAATTTTCTTGTAAATTTTCTGATGATATTGAGTTGAGAAGTTTGTAATAAATTTTTCTTACTAAAAAAACTAAAAAGTTTTCTTTACTACTTTTTTTTACTCCTAAGACTAATTTTGAACCAGATTTCCATTTGGATATGAATTCTTTAATAAGATTAGGAGGATCTTGAAGATCACAAACTAAAAAAATTGTAGCATCAGAAGTTGTTTGCCTAATTGCATGAAAAGGTGATTTTATGTGACCATAATCTGTCCTATTGAAAATTAATTTCACATTTTTATCTCTCGAAGAAATTTCTCTTAATATATTTTGAGAATTGTCCTTTGAGTCATTATCAATAAACAAATGATTGTATTGAACGTCCTCTAATTTTTTAAAAATATTTTTTACCTCTAAGTATACTTTTTCAATATTTTGCTCCTCATTAAAAGTTGGAGTTACCACTGTTATAGTTTTTTTAATATTTCCCATAAAATTATTTTGATCTCATATAATCTGATATTTGATTTTTACTTATTTTTACAATCCCGTTAAAATCCTTTTTATTCAAAGCATCATACCAATCATTCGTGTAATCTATTGCTTTTTTAACACTCCATTTTGGAGACCAATTTAAATGTTTTCTCGCTTTATTTATATCTAACATTAAATATGTTGCTTCATGTAAATATTTTTTTTTTGGCATCATAAATCGTAGCTTATTTTCATATCTATTCTTAAACTGCATCAATATTTGCCTAACGGAAATACAAGCAGATTTATCAGGTCCAAAATTCCAAGATGAAGCCAAATAATTTTTTTTATTAGTATAAGATAAGTAAGCTAATCTCATATATCCCCCCAAAGGCTCTATAACATGTTGCCACGGACGCACAGCCTCTGGATATCTAATTTTTAAGATCTTCTTAGATTGGATAGATTTTATTATATCTGGTACTAGTCTATCCTTTGACCAGTCGCCTCCTCCAATAACATTTCCTGCTCTTGCTGAGGAAATTATACAATCTTTAAAATCTTCTTTGTAACTTCTTCTAAATGATGAAACAACTAATTCAGCGCCTCCTTTGCTAGCGCTATATATATCATGTCCACCCATTTTATCAGTTTCTTTGTAACGGTAATTATTTTTCTCAATATTTTCGTAACATTTATCAGTTGTTATAACTACAATTGATTTTACAGTTTTAACATCTCTACAAGCATTTAAAATATTTGCAGTTCCCATTATATTGGTCTCTAAAGTTTCTAGAGGATTGGAATATGATTTTCTTACAAGTGGTTGAGCAGCTAAATGAAATACAATTTCAGGTTTTACACTTTTAATAAAATTTTTAATTTTTTTAAAATCTCTAATATCACCTATTTTTTCTTTTTTAATTTTTTTTTTTATATTGAAGAATTTATAACCATAAGGTTCATAATCTGGAAAATTTGAATAACCAAAAACATTTGATCCTAGAGAATTAAGCCAAAAACTTAGCCAAGATCCTTTAAAGCCTGTGTGGCCAGTAATTAAAACTTTTTTATTTTTCCAGAAAACGTATTCTTTTTTCAAGGTTTACCAAACTTTCCATGGTGCTTTTTTTTTATTCCACAGGTCGTCCAATATTATTTTATCTCTCAATGTATCCATTGCTTTCCAAAACCCATTATGTCTGAATGCTGATAACTGATTTTTCTTAGCTAGTGTCTCTAGTGGTTTTCTCTCCCAAATATCTCTATCATTATTTACTAAATCTAAGGCTTTTTTTTCCATTACAAAGAAACCACCATTTATCCACGAACCATCACCTGAAGGTTTTTCAACAAAACTTGTAATCAGATCTTTTTTTAATTTAACCATCCCAAACCTTCCTGGCGGTTTAACAATCGTCATGGTAACTAGTTTTTTATTTTTTTTATGAAATGACAAAAGTTTTTTAATATCTACTGAGCCTACACCGTCCCCATAAGTCATAAAGAAAGTTTCATTTGGTTTTAAATATTTTTTTATTCTTGATAACCTACCACCAGTCATTGATTTTTGACCGGTATCAATTGTTGTAACTTTCCAATTTTCTTTTGTTTTTTTAATTGTCTTGTAATTGTTGTTTTGAAGATCAAATTCAATATCTGAATTATTTAAATAATAATCAGCAAAATACCTTTTAATTTGTTCGCCTTTATAACCACAACATATTATAAATTCATTTATTCCATAACTCGAATAAATCTTCATTATATGCCAAAGAATTGGCTTACCACCAATATGTATCATTGGTTTTGGCTTTAATTGTGACTCTTCAGAAATTCTTGTTCCTATGCCACCTGCTAATATGACTAATTTCATTTACTGCTCTATTATACTTATTTTCATTTATTATCAATAACTTCTATCAGATTTATTTAATATTGATTTATATAGTTTAATGTAACTTATAGCCATTTTTTTTTGAGTAAAATGTTGATTAAATCTTCTTATAGAATTTTTTTCAAAATTAATTCTTTTTGATTTATTAATAAAGATTTTATTTAAAGCATTTTTAATTTTAATTGAACTCTTTGGCTTTACAACATAGCCTGTTAAATTATTAATATTTATAAATGAAGTGCCAGTTTTGATATCACAAGATATTAAAGGTTTGCCAAACATTAATCCTTCAAGTAATGAAAAGCCAAATGCTTCACTTCTTAAATGAGAAGGCAAAATCAAACATTTCGCCAGTTTTATCAAATATGGTAATTGACTATCAGTTATATTTCTTAATATTTTTATATTATTTGATTTTTTCTTTATATAATTTTTGATTTCATCATACATTTTTCCATTTCCTACAATTAAAAGTTTATGGTTAGTTTGAGAAATTGCGTCTATTAAATAATTTAAGCCTTTATAATATCTTAAAACACCAACGAAAATTACAAAATTAGAACCATATTTTTTTTTAAAAATTTTTAGTTTTTTCTTTTCAATAAAATAATCACTTTTTTTTATACCAAAAGGAATTACAGTTGTTTTGTTTTTAAATTTTTTTAAATCCTTACTTGAATTAAGATAATTTTTTGAAGTACATACAATTTTGTCTACTTTCGAAAAAAATAATTTTCTTAATGGATTGTATAAAATTTTTAATCTTTTTTGTCTCACAATATCTGAATGATATGTAATCAAGCTTGGTTTTTTTATATTTAATAATAGATGTAAAAAATCCATGAATGGCCATGGATAGTGATAATGTAAAATATCAAATTCTTTAATTATTTTCTTAAAATTAAAAATTAAAGATAATGATACTGGCATGCTTGAAATTTCAAAATTTTGTTTGAAAGAGATATATCTGCTTGCTTTTTTTTTATAGGTAGACAAAACATTAGACTGTAAACCATACACTCTAGTTCCATTTATTATATTTTTTATAGATCTTTCAATACCACCAATAGAATCTGGATAATAAGTTTTGTAAATGTGTAATACTTTCATTTAATCCTTATTTTTTTAATTTTCTGATACAGTTCTATAAACGTCTAATGTTTTTTTTCCACAATTGTCCCAAGAAAAATCTGCACTCCTTTTAAGTGATTTTTCTGAATATAGCCTATATGAATCATCATCTTTTATTAATTGAGTCATTTTTTTTGTTAAACCTTCAACATCATTAGGATCGTTTAAAATTGCAAAATTTTGAGCAATTTCTTTCATTGAGGAATTGTTGCTGGTAATTACAGGTTTTGAAAAGTTCATTGACTCAATTATGGGCAATCCAAAACCTTCCGAGAAAGAATTAAATACACAAAATTTTTGAGAGAACAACAAAATATTAAGTTCTTCATCTGTTATGTTTTTAAAATGAACTACTCCTTTAGTACTATTAATCAATTCTAAAATTTTGTCATATTTCCATCCTGGAGTACCAACAATTACAAGTGGCAACTCACTTTTATCAAGAGATAAATTATTATATGCTTTTATTGTATTAATAATGTTTTTTCTTGGCTCAAGTGTAGAAATTAATAATAAAAAACTATTTTTTTTTAAGTTTTTTGTTTTTAAAAAATTTTGTACATGACTTTCTTTTAAATCTTTCCTAAAGCTAGATGTGCATCCAAGATGAGTAACAAATATTTTTTTTTCTGATATATTAAATATTTCAATAATATCTTTTTTTACGTAATTGGATATTGCAATTATGGCTGAAGCTTGTCTTAAACTTTTTTCAAAATATTTTTCCATAAATAACACTCTTTTTTTTGGATGAAATTCTGGATTTGAAATCCAAGATAGATCGTAAACTGTCAATATTTTTTTATTATTAAATGGTTTAAATATAAAATTAGTTTCATGATAAATATCAAATTTATCTTCGGATGAAGTAAATTTTTTAAATTTCTTTTCCTCATAATATTTTTTTAAAAAATAAGCTAATGGTAAATTTCTTAAAAAATCTAAATACTTTAATTTTTTTTTATCTTCGAATGAATTAAAGGTTGGATATCTTGATATTAAAAACTCATTATTTTTTGATATACTTTTAAATAATTCAAAACTATATCTATTTATTCCACCAATAATTGAGTTGTAAATACTTGATGAGTTTAAAACAACTCTTTTATATTTCATTATTCTGGGAAATCCTTTATTGAAAATGTAAGAAGTCTAGGATCTGTTGGTCCAGCTAGAGTTCTCTTTATATTTGTTTTGATTAATAATTGATTTTTGCCCTTGTTCAGATATTTTTTTTCAATCATTACGTCATAATATTCACCAACTTTATCAAAGCTTCCTTTTAAAACTAACTTATGATTTAAAAATATTTCATATTTACCTATATCTATTCCTCTTATTTTAAAAAAAATACCATTATCAATTTTCTTAGAATTAAAAATTGTTATTTTTGCTGATGGCCATTTTGCCCATCTGTGTGTTATTTCATCTTGGGACCATCTATGATCGTAAATATTTTCTTGAGGAATATCGATAGGAATTTTATGACCATTTATTTTAAAAATAACCAGCTCATTTGTCTCAAATATCTTTTTATAACCAAGCCTTTTAAATAATATCAAAAAATTATCTTTATCTTTTATTTCATAGGCTTTTTTATTTATATAAACAGCATCAAATCCATAGCTTTCTAATAGTTTTATAAAATTTCCGTTTACATCAAATTTAATTTTTTTTTGCCAAAGTTCTGAGCCTCTACCTTTATTATTTCCATAGGTAAAATGAATATTATTCGTATTAATGTAGGGTCTAAAATGTTCATAATCTTGCATACCTTTTATAGGGCCTACTTCAGGAAATTCTGTAAAAGGAAATTGATAGACCATATCATTCTTTTCAAGTTCTCTCATTAAGACCTTGCCCATTTCTATATCGGATTTGACTCTAATTTTAATGGGGTCTTGGAACTGAAAATTAGGTCTTGGCAACTGATCAAAAAGCCCAATGAATAATATAAAAGATAAAAGAGCATATCTTAACAAATTAGATTTAATTAAAGAAGATTTAATACATAAATATAAAAGTAAAATACAAAATATAAAGATACTAAACCTGTTTGGAGCACGAAAAATTTGAAAATTTAGAACACCTAAAACTAAATTTATTCCTCCAATTAACGAATAAAGAAAAATCCAATTAATTGCTATCAAAACTTTAACTTCAAGGCTTTTCCAGCCATTTCTTATTGAGTTTAAAGAATTAAAAATTAATGTTGTGAATCCAATAACTCCTAAAATACCTATATAACTTGACCAACTTTCACCTCTAACGTAAGCTTTGTGATAATAATGTGTCATCCCAAAATTATAAAATGAGTCTATTCGATGGCCAGATGGTGGAAAAAATAACTCAGGCATCTTCATACCATAAACCTCTAAAGCTGCTAGATTCCTACCAACTGCTTTAAGATTTGCATCATTAATAAAATTTGAATATAAAGTATCAGCATTCATCACAAAGAATCCACATGCTGATCCTAAAATAAAAATTATAGGTATTAAATATTTTGAATCTCTTTTTAAAAATTTAAAAATAAAAATAAAGAGTAAAAAGACGCAAAATAAAAATGTATAATAAGGGTTGAAACATCCAATCAAAAAAGAAAATAAAAGATATAACTTAAATTGTTTGTTTCCCAACTCTAGTTTATTATCTAAAACATCACTTAAAATCAGTAAAGCAACAGGAATTACAAATACAAATGTAAGTATAATGTGTGCTGACCCTCTAGCAAATAAAAAATGTGCTAAACCAAATAAGATCGCAAATACAGCTGAATTATAATTTTTAGATCCTAATTTTATAGCTACAAGAAAAAATGATAAGCCCGCAAGACAATGCCCAGAAAGTAAAATAATATTGTGCGAGAAGTATAAATTTGTAAACTTTCCTAATAAACCCATAAAAAAAAATATGAATTCTTCTGTTATTGGAAAATCACTCCAGTTAGCAACATAAGGTGCATTTAATAATTTGATTTCTTTTAAAAATAACGGGAAAACTTCATTGTTCATATAAGATTTTGCCATAGACAAAACCCAATAGAGATCACCTCCATATCCAGTAGGTATGTCCCACTCGCTTGTATGAAAAAAGCCAAATATATAGGACCAAATCAGTGCAATAATAGCAACTACTACAAAACCTAATAAATAAATTTTTTTACTGTTATTTGCTATTTTCATTAGTCAAATTTAAGATGAATCTTTATTTTTAATATAACAACTATTAATTAATTTCTGTCAAAGAAAGTTTTTGTCTTGTCTTTCTTAATGTTTTGACAATCATTTCTTCTTCAAACTCTTTATCTGATAATTTTGGTGATAAATCTTCTATAGGTCTTCCAAACTCTAACTTTGGAATAATTTTTTGATCTGGACTTATAATTACGTCTACAAAAATTGCAGATTTACTTGAAATTATTTTTTTTAAAGTATTCTTTAAGTTTTTATGATTTTTGATTTGGACATATTTTATACCAAATGCCTTGCAAATCTTTTCAAAATTAGGGTTACTTACACCTTTTTTTTCAACAGTTGCCTCGTATCTCTTTCCTAGATAAATTTCTTGGAACTGTTTTATTATTCCATATCCATTATTATTAAGGACAAAAATTTTTATTGGTAAATTGAGCTTTTTTAATGTGTGTAATTCCTGAAGATTTATTTGAATACTTCCATCTCCATCTAAACAGATAATTTTTTTTTTATTTTTTGCAATAGAAGCACCTATTGCAGCAGGAAATGCATACCCCATAGGTGAATTGCCCCAAGCTGAAAAAAATCTTTGACCATATTTTATCTTAAATGCTTGTACGGCCCATGTTAGATGGGCACCATCATCAGCTATTACGATGTCATTTTTTTTCAGTTCTTTAGACAATGAGTCAATAAGATAATATGGATTTACATATTTTTTTTGATCTATGTCTTTCTTTGATAACGTTGGATATTTTTTTTTCCATAACATGGTCTTTTTCATCCACTCAGGTTTGTTAATAGGACTATTTGATTTTTTTGATAAAATTTTAATAAATTTTTCTAAAAAAATATTTAAATCACAATTGAATGTATCGTAATTTTTTAAACCTCGATTTTTAAATAGTTCATTTTTATCAACATCAACAGAAATTATTTTTGCTTCTCTTGCAAATGTGTTTGGTTTGCCACCTGTTATTCTGGTATCAAGTCTACTTCCAATATTTAGAACTAAATCAGAGTTTTGAACTGTAAAATTTGCTGCTCTATTTCCATAAACACCAATAGTTCCAATATAATTTTTATGATCATAACCAATAGAGTCCAATCCACTCCAAGTGGTTAAAACAGGAATATCAAATTTATTGAGTAATTTTTCAATTTTTTTTACTGAATTTGAAATTCTAATTGCACCACCAAGAATAATGGAGGGTCTTTTACTTTGTTTTATGAGTTTTATTAATTTTAAATATTTTAAATCGCTATGTTTTTTCTCTTTTTTAATTAGAATATTTTTTTTTAAATTTAAAATTATTTTTTGTCTTTGGAAGTTCATGGGGATATCTATCAATACAGGTCCTGGTCTACCTGAAACTGAAATTTGATATGCTTTTTCAAGAATAAATGGAATTTCTTCTAAAGTTTTTATTCTA
>TARA_B110000483_G_scaffold114938_2_pt1 | contig 11884 bp, 16 predicted proteins | sample TARA_B110000483 | Tara Oceans TARA_B110000483 (sample SAMEA4398176) | marine metagenome | biome: Polar Biome; feature: [SRF] surface water layer (ENVO:00010504); material: water (ENVO:00002006), including particulate matter (ENVO:01000060) such as... | depth 5 m
TATAGGCAGGGCTATTAAAGTCAATCAAACTCCTGCGAAAGGATGCAGTATTAAAAGAGTAAAATAAATTAAATCTAATCCAATTTTTTGGGCTCCAGTGATTGTAATTGCTGGAGCCTTTTTTTATTTGTTCGCTATAATCGCTTCCATTTTCATACTTCTTGATCCTTTAATCAGAAAGGTGAATCCATTTAACTCTTGGCTTTTCAACCATAGTTTTGCTTCTTCACTCGTTTTAAAAAACAAGCCATCTTCATTCTTACATGCATAGAATCTTTCACCCACTAGTACATAAAACCCGAATGAACCCTTAGCAAGATAATCAACAATCAATTGATGTTCGGCTTCGCTAGACTCCCCTACTTCGAGCATATCGCCTAAAAAGACTCCTTTATTCTTCGCATCATTGTTTTCAAAATACTCCAAGGCAGCCATCATTGATGTTGGATTTGCATTATACGCATCAAGTATTACCTCATGGGTGCCATACTTGATAATTTGCGAACGATTATTTTGCGGAGTATAAGCTTCCAATGCTATTTTAATCTTCGCTAAAGGCACTTTGAAGTATTGACCAACTGCCAAGGCAGCTGCCATATTAGCCCCATTGTATTTGCCTATTAGACGACTTTGAATATGAATACCATCCACCTCTAGAGCGATGAATTCATTATTTTCAACAAGTCTATACTTATATTTTGGAGTATTAAATTCGCCATACGCTAATCGTCGATCTAATAATTTACTTTGTTCTGTTAAAATGGTGTCATCCCCGTTATAAAAAGCCAGTCCATTTCTTGAAGCTACATTTTGAAACAGCTCCGTTTTGCCCTTCTTCACTCCTTCCAATCCACCAAACCCTTCCAAGTGAGCCTTCCCTATATTAGTAATCAAGCCATATTCGGGTAGCACCCATTTGCAATAAGAAGCAATTTCTCCTTGATGATTGGCTCCCATTTCGATAATGGCAAGTTCATGCTCTGGGGTAAGTGATAACAAGGAAAGAGGCACCCCAATATGATTGTTCAAATTTCCTTTCGTAGCAAAACAGACATACTTTTGAAGCAATACGCTACGCATTAACTCCTTGGTCGTTGTTTTTCCATTGCTTCCAGTAATCGCTATGATTGGGGTTTTAAGAACTTGGCGGTGATACTGTGCTAAAGCTTGTAGGGTCTCCAAAACATTCTTCACAAGCACACTTTCACCTTTAACCAGAAATTCTTCTTCATCAACAATAGCAAAGCTTGCTCCGGCCTCTAAAGCTTGCTTAACATACTTGTTCCCATTAAAATTGCCCCCCTTTAAAGCAAAAAAGAGCTGCCCCGCTTGAAGTGTTCGAGTATCAGTGCAAACACCTTTACTTTTCAAAAAAACACTATGAATTTCTTGTATCGTCATGACTTATTATTCAGTTGGGCTTCCAAATGAGCAATTTTTTGCTCTAATGTACTTAAGCGATCTTCAATATATAGATTGGGTGGGGGAAGCGATTCTTTTTCTGTGCTATCCTGTGTTTTGATATTGGCGTCCACTTTACCTCGAACTAACTGATCAACCGTCACATGAAAATGATTAGCAATTTTAATCAGGGTCTCTATTTTAGGCTCTGCTCTGCCTTCTTCATAGCTTCCAATACTAGCTCTACTCAATTCAAACAAACCAGCAAACTGCTGCTGACTGAAGCCATTTGACTGACGTATATATTTAATGTTTTTTCCGAATAGAGACATGATAACTTATTCCTTAGCTTAAAGATAATCACTCTGCCATTTCCATTGTCCTGAAAGGAATATCTTTATGAACAAACAGCATGTTTATTGTCGATGGGAATCCACACCAACTTGAAACGGGACCATACAAACGCTTTAAATATTCTTAAATCAAGCCAACAAAATTAGCTTTGAATATTTATTAATCTCTTTTCTTTTTCCTCAAAGTATTCCAATCAACTTGCACTCATTGGAAAAATGACTCAAAACAACAACAATAATAACTTTCTTCATTACTTTTACATGAGGTGACACGATATGGCTTTTAAAGTGTTTTTTGATAAGTGCCATAACGCGCTGATTACATTTAAGTTCATCATATAAAAAATGCTAAATGGAAACTCAATCAAGATATGTATCGATGCTTCTAATCCTTGTAAGCTTGACACTTTTTATTAGCCAATGTGATCAAATTCCTCCACAAAATTGCAGCACCTACGATACCGCTAAGTTTATTGGAAATTATAATGTAAGTGAATTCTGTCAGCAAGGTTTTGGTCATGGCTTCACTTTTGCTACGATTAACCCTGGTAATGGAGCGGAAAATGAATTGGACTTTGTAAACTTTATAAATTCTGGTCAAACCATGAAAGCCTATATAGACTGTGAAGGAACTTACTTTAGAATACCCCAACAAACATTGGGCAGCTCTGCCTTATCAGTGGTTGGTGAAGGCAATTATTTTAATACTGGTGGATTTGAACAATTACAGTTTGATTTACAATTAAATGAATTTGGTCAAGCGAACTATTGCACTTATACATTTTCTAAATGAACATTGAAGAATTTAGAGCATACTGCCTAAGTAAGAAGGGAGTTATCGAAAGTTTCCCCTTTGACCAATCTACTTTAGTTTTTAAAGTAATGGATAAAATGTTTGCTCTTACAGGTTTGGAGAATATTGAGCGAACTGCTAACCTTAAATGTGATCCTTATTATGCGGAAGAGCTAAGAGCAAGCTACGGAAGCGTTAAGCCTGGGTTTCATATGAATAAAAAACATTGGAATACCATCCAGTTAGAAAGTAGCGAATTGCATAAAAATCTCGTAAAAGAGTTAATCGATCACTCGTATGATTTGGTCGTGGCGAAATTGCCAAAAAAGAGAAAAGAAGACTTAACTAGTTTTAAATAATATGGACATTTTTATTCTTATTTATCTTGCCGTTAAAATATATAATCGGGCAAAAGAACATCAAGAGAAACCTTGGTTTTGGGTTTTTCGTTTAGTGACTTTGTTTGTTTGCTCCGAACTTTTAATTGGAATTATCGTTTTGAATTATTTCGGTTTAGAAAAAATTATTTATGCGGTAATCCCTTCTTTAGGTCTTGCCTCCCTAAGCGCATACTATGTTTTTCAGCAATTACGTAAAACTATTGCCCATAAGGAAGATGAACTCGAGAATGAAAATCGAGAAAGTAAACGGCCCAACCTAGATCACTTCCGGTAATGGATCAAGCAGATTATTTAATTGTTGGGCAAGGATTAGTTGGAAGTATTCTCGCCTATAAGCTTAGTCAACAGAACAAACGAGTAGTAATTGTTGATAAGGGTTCTGGGAATACTGCTTCACGACAAGCATCGGGACTAATTAATCCGATAACTGGTCGACGATTTGTGAAAACTTGGATGATCGAAGAACTCCTACCAGAGGCCCGGTCATTTTATAAAGAGCTCAGCATTAGATTTAATCATTCATTGTACAAAGAAACTAGTCTTTTAAAAATTCTTCACACCAATGAACAGGTAAATGATTTTCACATTCGAAGGGCATCTGAAGCATATGCCAAATATCTTTTTGAGTATCCCCATGAAACTCCAGCACCTATTCAAGGTGGTTTTGGTCAAGCTAAAATAGAACCTCTACTTCAAATAGATATTAAGTTGATGATGGATGATTTCTACGCTTACCTCAAAGAGAATATAAACCTCCAAGAAAGTGAATTTGAGCATCTCGCTCTAAAGGAATTTGAGGACGGATATAAGTACCATAAAATCACTGCAAAAAAAGTGGTCTTTGCAGAAGGCTATAAAATGCGCTTCAACCCTTACTTCAATTCTTTACCCATTCAATTTTCAAAGGGAGAGGCCTTGATAATTGAATGTCCAAATTTGAATCTTGACTGCGTTTTAAACAGTAAGATAAATATTAACCCACTCGGAGAAGATCGATATTGTATTGGGTCGACATATGATTGGAATGATATGGTTCAAAAACCGACTCTAGAGAAAAAGAAATATTTATTGGATGCATTAGCAGCAGCCATAGATGCTCCATTTAAGGTAGTAGAGCATAAAGTAGGTATCAGACCCACTATCGTAGATAGAAAGCCAATACTAGGTGAACACCCCACACATAAGAACATGTATGTTTTAAATGGCATGGGTACAAAAGGCTTATCTTTAGCACCATATTTTGCTGACCACCTCATCGCGCACATGGAAAATGGTACGCCATTACTCGATGAAGTAAATATTGAAAGGTTTTATGAAGCTTGACGTATTGTACGAAGACAACCATATTATTGCTATAAACAAGCCCAGTGGAGCACTTGCACAAGGAGACAAAACTGGCGACGTGCCCATTGTTGAGGATGTGAAGGCTTACGTAAAGAAAAAGTATAACAAGCCAGGAGCAGTATATATCGGACTACCCCATCGCCTAGATAGGCCAACTTCGGGCATTCTTTTGTTTGCTCGTACGAGTAAAGCGCTCGTTCGTTTAAATCAAATGTTTCAAGAAAAACAGATTCAAAAAACATATTGGGCAGTGGTAAAAGATCTTCCTAAAAAAAGTGAGGATACTTTAACTCATTACTTGTTAAAGAACCAAGTAAAAAATAAATCTATTGCTAAAAAAGAAGCCTTTGGAAAAGCGCTGCGCTCAGAGTTAAGCTACAAGCTCATAACGAGCAGTAAACGTTACTTCTTATTGGAGGTTCTACCTAAAACAGGCAGACATCATCAAATTAGAGTACAATTGAGTAGCATAGGATGTCCAATCAAAGGAGATACTAAATATGGTTTCCCCCGAGCGAATGAGGATAAATCCATCCATTTGCATGCGAAAAAAATTCAATTTATTCATCCGGTAAGTAAGGTTGATATTTGTATTGACGCTCCCGTACCCAATGATATAGTTTGGCAAGCCTTAAAAAGTTAGTGTATTAGTCGTACATTTTCGTTAGTAGGAACTACTTAAAGTATTTGCCTTTTTTGGAAGAAGTACGAATTGTAGCACATGACTAACTCGAGTAATTTTATAAGATTATCCTGCTCATCTCCTCAACCGTATGAGCAAAATGAGTAGGTCTAGCATCTTTTAAATCTCGTGTTTTACCATAGCCGTAATCAACCGCAATAGAGTCAACATTATGCTGCTGAGCTCCTTTTATGTCATAAATAGTATCTCCTATCATCACGCACTCCTCCAGCGATCGTGGATTAAAATCAACAAGTACTTCTCCGATAGTTTTTTCCTTTGGGAACAACTCCCCTTTAAGCTTACTACCATGGATACTATGAAAGCAACTATCCCATAAGTTTTCTACTAATATGCTATGTGCATATTTGGTGGGCTTTGCAGTAGCTATACCAAGCATTTTATTCTGCTTTTGAAGTGCTTTAATAATCTCAAAGACCCCTTCATATGGTTTAGATTGCATGTATCCTTTGTCTCCATAATATTCTCTAAGTTTCACAACAGCGTATGCTGTATCATCCTTAGAAAGTCCAAAATGATTTTGAAAAGAGTCGTGTAAAGGAGGGCCAATAAATGAAGTTAAAACCTCTTCTGAGGGGTGGTCTATTTGCAGCTTATCAAGTGCGTATTTCACGCTATCGACTATGCCTATCCTGGAATCAAATAGGGTGCCATCAAAATCAAATATTACATAATTGTAAGGCATTATTTTCTTTACTTTTGTTCTGGCTTGAATAGCAGCGAAGCTGAATTTACACAATAACGAAGTCCCGTAGGTGGGGGCCCATCTTCAAACACATGGCCTAAGTGACCTTTACAAGCTGAACAGATAATTTCAACACGCTTAATTCCGAGTGAACTATCTTCAACTTCTTCAATAGCTTCCTTATTTATTTGTTCGAAAAAACTAGGCCATCCACTTCCACTATCAAACTTTGTAGCCGATAAAAACAAATGGCTTTGACAGGCAGCACAGGTATATATCCCATCTGCCTTGTTGTAAAGATACTTTCCAGTGAAAGGTTTCTCTGTGGCTCCTCCGCACATCACCTTTTTCTGAAAATCGCTTAAATCATTAAAAACAGTCGTTTCTTGCTGTTCAAGAATATAAGCATTGGTGCCCCTGTCTTGACTAAAACCCAAGGAGAGCATACATAAGCTAAAAATAAAAAAGAGAGGTTTCATATAAAATAGAAACAGAATAGTTTGAGGAATAGTTTGAGGACCTTAGTTAATCTTCCTTAAAATCAGTATCAAAAAATCTATCCCAAACTTTTGAAGTAAAACCAAAACCTTCCTCAGGGTTTTTGTAATGGTGCTTCATGTGATGATCTTTTACCATTTTCAAGTATCTGCCTGTCATGGGCACATGATGGGATGCATAATGCATCATATCATAAATCAAATAAGCAGCTACAAAACCTGCGAAGTAGGCATAATGAAACTGTAGTATACCTAGTGGTTTCATTACCAAAAAAAACATCCAGTAGAAAATCACGGCCAATGGAATACTCACCGGAGGTGGCATAACCAATCGAAGCGAATCTTGGGGATAGTCATGGTGAATACCATGAAAAGTATAATGAATTTTTTTTGCCCAATCAGATGTTGGATGAGCATGAAAGATATATCGATGAATGAGGTATTCCATCAGCGTCCAAACAGCTGCTCCAATCAATACGGAAGCCGCAAACTGTAGTACAGATATTCCTGTCTCCTCAAAGGACAAATAGGAATAATAAGTTATTATTGGAATAAAAATGATTAGTGGAACATAAAAAGGAACCCTCGAGAAAAAATCCAAAAAGGCATTTTCAAACATTTTAGGAGATTCATCTTTGGTACTTACAAATAATTTATTCGCCATAACTTAGTTTTACCTGTCAAAATTACACAATAAATTCCAATACTCAGAAAAGATAAGTATCAAGATTCTTTCATTAAATTTTTAATGAATAAAAAAAATAGGCATAAAAAAGCTCCAATAAATTGGAGCTTCAATTATTAAGCTAATTTTTCAATTAGTTCAGCAGAATTCTTAAATCTGTCTTTATTTAGTGTGTAGTGGATAAATTTTCCATCTCTTCGAGTATCTACAAACCCAGCATTCCTTAAAATAGCCAGATGTTGAGAGGCGACTGATTGTTCTGTTCTAAGATGAACATAAATATCTGTCACAACCATTTCTCCATTCTTTTCTAGTAAATCAATAACCTTCTTTCGAAGAGGATGATTTATTGCTCTGACAGCTAAGGCTGCATTTTGTAAAATTCCACCTTTAATGATAATGTCTTCATTTCCATCTTTAATGGTAATGTCCGCTATTTTTTTTGTACTGAATCCCATTTGTATATTTAGTTATTTAATTTTTAAAACAATCAATTTATTGAAAAGGTTTCAAGTATTTTGGTTCCGTGTAAACGAGGTCATCAAAATTCTTTTCATTAAAGCACTTAAACCCTTCACTAACATAGTTTTCTGCTTGGTACTGCGTTTGAATAGAGCGCAATTCAAGCTGTAAATTAGCAGCTGAAATCTTGTCGGAAGTATTTCCACTAATATAAACAGCATGTTTCGCCCATTTACTCCAATCTAGCTCAGCAATTTTTGCAGGTCGCGAAGGGCAAATCACTTGTCCCTTACCATCCATAGCAGCATAATATATTTCACCTTTTCGTGAATCTAATGTAGCCAAATAAATGGCCTCTTTATCTCCCTGCTTATTAAGCATCGTACTTGCTAAATTTTCCAAAGAATCTAGGGCAATCAATGGAAGATCCAAAGCATAGCACATTCCTTTGGCTGTTGACATTCCAATTCTTAATCCAGTGTAAGAACCTGGCCCAACTGCTACCACAATGGCATCTAATTGTTTGGGTTCTAAACCTGTTTCCTTAAAGATCGATTGAATAAATATAGGTAATAGTTTAGCGTGTGAGCGAGTATGCAGTTCTATTTTAGCGCTAACTATTCGTTGGTTTTCAACTAATGCAACAGAACAATTACTTGTTGATGTATCAATAAAGAGTAGCAGTGCCATTAAAATTGTATTGGTAAATCCATTAACTTATCATCCCTAAGAATAGTAACTATCGTACTTTGTCCCGGCTTAAACTTACTCAAGGCAGTCATATAAGCCATCATGTCAGTGATTTCAATATCACCCAATTTCCTGACCACATCACCTGCAAGAATACCGGCACCATTAGCTGGCTTCCCGTCCGTAACACCATCGATACGCAGACCTTCTCCATCAAACATATAATCGGGGACAACGCCCAGTGTTACAGAAAATTTAGGCGCATTTCGGTTATCATCATCTTTGGTCTTCACAAATTCAAATTTCCCCTCATCATCCAAATCTTTAATGAGTGCATAGGTGAAATCAAATACTTGAGTCATCCCTTTGTAATTAATTAAATAAGGGTCATCGGAAGGCTTATGATAATCTGAGTTATTTCCTGTGTAAAAATGTAACACAGGTTTATCCGCCATATAAAAAGAAGCATGATCAGAAGGTCCCATTCCCGATTCAGTTGTTTTCACTTTAATGTTTCCTTCTCGGACATTCAAGGCCTTTTCTTTAAACAAAGGAGAAGTCCCGACACCATTAACTGCCATAGTATTCTCTTCATCCAATCTACCCACCATGTCGAAATTCAACATATAGTTTATTGATGAAACGTCTATCGTTGCATCTTTTACAAAAGATTTAGAGCCATATAAACCTAATTCTTCTCCAGAAAAAGCAACAAAGAGATAGTTGTTTCCCTTTAGGTTTGTGGTTTTGATAACTCTCGCCAATTCGAGCATGAGTGAAACCCCACTTGCATTGTCATCTGCTCCATTGTGTATTGCAGGATCTCCACGATATAAGGACCCCCCACTTTCTCCCCAACCTAAATGATCATAATGAGCACCGATAACAACTGTATTTTCCACACCATTGTCGATGAAAGCAATCACATTATTGCCTGTTCTCTCCTGTTTTTTCAGATCGACATTCAACTTGATCTCATCACCATCGTTAAGTATGCTATTCGTTACAAAGACAACTGGAATATTAAAAGATTTCACCTTCATTGATAGATCAAATTCAGGATCATCGAGGTTTTCATCATTATTATAAAAAATCACAGCAGAAGCTCCAAAGCTTTGGGCGGTCTTAATTCTGGTCTGATAATCTGTATAATTCAAATACTTAGAGTGAGGATGAATTCCGTCAGGGGATGATAAGTTAATCACAAATACTTTTCCATCGAGGTTTAATTTATCTTCATAATCATCATATAAGCCAGGAGCATGAATTCCATATCCCAGATTAAGCGCATTTGCGTTTATATTAGCATTGGCTGAGTATATCATTGGAAAGTAATCATCGAGAATAAGCATCGATTGATTATTAATTTTCATAGCGTTTGTTATACCCGCCGTCTTACCCAATGAAAAATCAAATGCTTGGACATATCCATCTTTCCCCTTTGGGCTTAAACCATATTGATTAAAATAACCGGCAATATACTCCAAGGCAATTTGCTCACCCTCGCTTCCTGTAGCTCGACCTTCCAATCTGTCGTCACTTAAAAAATAAACATGCGCACTAAGCTGCTGCTCCAAATAATCTTGAGCAAATAAACTACTTAGTGGTAAAAAAAATAAAAAGAGTGCGAATCTTATGTATAAAGTATTCATGAAGCGAAAATAAGTCATTGTTCTTAACGGTGTATATCAAATTGCTTAAAATTTGAACTTTAAATTTTTCGTTGATTCATAAAATTCAACATAGCGGTTTCAATTTTTTCCGCACTTAGTATCAACCGAGATGAATAAATGAAAATTATGCTCAATTCTTTGAGCTCAGATTGGCTTTTTTCTTCGATTAGGGATTTATTAAGCCGATATGCTTCGCGCATCCTACGCTTCAAAAGATTGCGATCGACCGCACGTTTAAATTTCTTTTTAGGCACAGTAAATGCAACCTGAACTGTGTTTTTATTTGAAGGGGTATTTAGATATCGGACATGAAGTGGGGGAAAAACAAAATGGCTTCCCTTACTAAAAAGAGAAGCCAATATTTCTTTGCTTTTCAATCGCTCTTCACGACTAAAAGTAAATTTCAAGCTGCTATTTAAGTCTTCTTTCGTCAGAAACAGTTAATTTTTTTCTGCCTTTAGCTCTTCTTCTAGCTAAAACTTTTCTACCATTTTTCGTACTCATACGCTCACGGAAACCATGTTTATTCTTACGTTTTCTTCTTGACGGTTGAAATGTTCTTTTCATCTTATTATATTTTTGACCCTGTAAACAAGGTTAGTTGCATTTTTTAATCGGAGTGCAAAGATAGTCTGCACAACTTTAATTAACAAACTTATTTAAAGCTTATTGTCGTTAAATTCATTTTCCTTCGAATTTTGTCGCTGCACCTATTTCTTTTGTAGTACAATCGTTTGACTACTAATCGTTTTTTCAATATATAGCTAATCTGAAAGGAAAAGTCTACGAATATTTACATCAACGGTTAATGAAAAAAGTCGTTTTAATGATTTTTACATAGTGTAAGCAATAGTTATTTTCTGATTAGTTGCATAAAATTTACTCACATATATTTCTTCTATTCAGAGTCCATTAAAGGCACTGTATCGAACTGCATGAATTTTCCGCCTCGAGCCTGCGACAATCTTAATACCAGGGCGTTCCCCAGCCCTGTTGAAGGAGTCAATACGCCTGCTCGGTTCGATGATTTACTATGGTCATCAAGCGCTAGGCAGAGAGCAAGCTCGGCAAGCATTTTGGAAGTTGCTCCGTAGCCGGGGTCTCCTTTTCCGGAAATTCGGGTGCGGGCGACTTTCGTCTTTGTACTAGCGCTAACTTCGATCTCGAAACCTCCATCACGGATTAACCACGGGGGTGGACCTTCTCCGGAGGTTGGTTTGATCTTGATAGGTTCGCCCAGGAAATATCCTAATCCGCGACTCAACCACATTCCTGCCAAACGAATCCACATCCCTATGCTAGCGCACTCGCTGTATGATATCTTTTGGTGTTCGTCGCGCAGCACAAGGCTGCGTCGAACTATTCTAGCATTGATGGGTGCCATGAAAAATTTCGTAGTGGCAAGGTGTGACGAATCGAAAGCCCATTTAAACTCCTTGGCCATGCCATCTGCTGTAGCTGGATCTTCAGACTCTATTCCGTTTTTTTTTGGTGACAGTAGATAGGGATCTGCTTCCATCACATCGGTTAACCTACCGGACTTTTTTGCTCGCCCACTTGCCTTACCTGAATTTATGGTGCCACCGGAAAAGGATCCCGTATAACGGGTGTAAACGCCACGAATCTGCACTTTATCGTTAGGCTCTCTGTGTAGTGAGCCAGCGGCTATAAAGGCAGCGAGGTCTGAGGGTATTGAGTCGACACCACCGCCTAAAATCACTTTCGCACCGGACTTTTGAGCTATATCATGAAAGGCCTCAACCATTTCTGCTTGCCAGAATCCTTCGCCGGATAGGTCTGAGTAGTGAGTGCCTTCTAGAGCACATGCCCCCAAAAGGTTAGCCCCATTATTAGTAGAGTATGGACCAGCGCAATTGATAACCACTGTCGTACGCAAAACCATAGCGGTCACTGCAACGGTGTCTTTCAAATCAACGCAGAGAGTCTCGGGCCTATTTCCAAGCTTGGCAGATAGATCGGCTAGTTTACTTTGAGTGCGACCCGCAATGGCCCAAGGTTTGCCACGAAGTTCGGGGTGGGTATCAAGGTAGGTGGCGACCAACTTTCCTGTAAATCCGGTCGCTCCATAAACGATTAATACCAATGGTTCTGTTGAGATAGGGGTAATCTCTTTTTCCACGTATTCCTTTATAATTGGTTTCATTTAATTTAACTTGGTTTATTATGTGCTACAACG
>TARA_B110000483_G_C18206532_1_pt1 | contig 11859 bp, 17 predicted proteins | sample TARA_B110000483 | Tara Oceans TARA_B110000483 (sample SAMEA4398176) | marine metagenome | biome: Polar Biome; feature: [SRF] surface water layer (ENVO:00010504); material: water (ENVO:00002006), including particulate matter (ENVO:01000060) such as... | depth 5 m
TTTAAGTAGTAGAACTTTAAGTAGTAGAACTTTAAGTAGTAGAACTTTACCAAGTCAGTTAACCTTGACTATACCTGCAAATTGTAACCGACTAAAACATAATAAAAATCATGAAAGAATTATTAATAACATTCAACAGAAAAGCCGGGCACATAATTTTTATAGAAATAGAGTTCCAAAGAAATCAAATAATCATCTCATTAAGACTATCAAGGATACAGACGGAGGAGTTAATATTATTTTAAATAAATAAATTTACTTTATTGTAAATGGTAATATGGGACTTTGATGAAAATAAAAATTACATTAAAGTAGGTAATTACAAAGTTTTAAATTTAAAAGATGCAGATAAAGCTTCAAAGTTATTAAATGATATAGACATATTACTATTAAGAACCTTAATTTCTATTCAGTTTAAAGAAAAACGAACACCAGAACTAAATATATTACTACAGACTCCATATTTGTTACAAGAAATGCAATTAATTAAAGACCAAGGTACTATTAAATTCGATGGTTTAAATAAACCAAAGGAAGTTAAGAGAACACAGGAAGTAAGCGTAGGTGAAGATGGTAAACTTAGAGCAAAATATAGAAAAATTTTTTTAACTTTAAGAAATGAAAATGGTAAGTTAAAGACATTAAAGCAACTAAAAAGTCTAATTGCCCACGAACTTACGCATACCGCATTAAATCATGTAAGATGGAGAGAAGACGACCATGATGAAAAATTTAATTTTTATAATAAACTAATATTGAGATATCTTTTATTAAATTAATAATTATGTCTATAATAACAATTGAATCTGAACAATTATCAATTGATTCAGAAAATTTTGTATATTCAAAAACATCATCAAGACCTTCTAAATCAATTGTAAACCCTGAATTATATACTGAATACAAATCTATTAAAGATATATTTAATTTTTTTGATGATAAATGCGATTATCTTCTAAGAGAATGTTTGAATTATGTTTTTTCTAACATACAAAAAATACAAGAAGATATTTTCATCCTAAATGAAAACATTTATAAAATAATACAATTTACTGATAACAAGTTCAAAAATCTAAATAATTCTTTAAATGATAAATATGAAAATTATATAATATTATGTAACGACATCTATACATATCCGAAGATACAATATTTTTATATACTATCTAATTATTTCGAAAATGTAAGAATTATTATGTCGAAAATCATGCATTATAATATAATTATATGTGACAAAAGAACCAAGAATTTAGACATAAGTTTTAAAAATTCTATAGTTAAAGACTTTGGCATTAAAGTAGATAATTCTATAATTAAATACATTTATCAAGATAATAATTATTTTTTACAAGATTCTATAGATACAAATAATAAAATATCGAATATATGTTGCAATATTTCACAAATATCTAATCTAAATAGAGATATATACACTGTTAATAAATATTACAAAGCTTTTATAAACAAGGAATGTAATATTGATTGTAATTGCAAATCAAATAATATATTTTATTCTGATATTCTAGAATGTTACATATGCGAAAAATGTTTAGTATTAACTAGACTGTTTCTTTTTTGACCAAGTCTCTGCCGCATTCTTAAAAGCTGCCTTGTGATCATATTTATCTCCCATTTTACTCTTTTGTTCAGCTATATTATTTTTCATAAATGTATTATACTCAGACGGAGCTCTTGGTTTCTTTTCCTTTTTAGGTTTATCCCCCGACATTTTAGATTTTAATTCAGAAATTTCCTTTTCAAGGCGGTCAAGTCTAGAGTCTTCCATTTAGACTTTATAAATATCTAATTAATTATTTTTAAACGTGTTATTGCGATGTTTAATACAAAGTGGAAAGTCTCCGTTATAATTTTTACTGTAAAATGAACAATTACATCTTTTACAGTAAAAATTTTTAATAGATTTGTCTTCTTCGGTGTCTTTACTTAACTTTTTAATAGCTTCCCAATCTATGTGACCAGTTTCAATATTTACAAGAGAATCTGTCATTCTATTTGAATACACTCAATATTAAAATTTCCTAAGAAATCTAATCCTGATGTATCTTTATACTTTTCTTTATAAAATATTTCCTTAAACTATAACAGCATAATTATCTTGAAATTTAAGATTATTATTTGCTACGAATATATTACTCGATTTGTAATCTGGAATTTTTAGTTTAAATCCTTGGTATGGAGTAAGCTGCCATGGCCATAAGTAAAGAGATTTAAATCTAGAAACTGGATAAATTATCTTGTCATTATAGATACAATGTTTTACTTTTGTCATAAGAGATCCCCAATTTAAAAGAACTCTATTATTAATCTGGGGTTCCGGAATCGGTGTTTCTGTTGGAGGAAACACTTTGATTTTTTCGGGTGACAAATGGTCTTCCTTTTTATAAACATTGGCGTTCTTGAGAATAGAAGGAGTTTCTTGATAATCATCAACGCTTGGGGACCATTTTAGTTGATGTTGGTTTTTTCTTGCATGGCAAATAGAACAATAAAACCCGGGTTTATTATCAGTAAATTGAACATGTGGTACATTTTGAAACTGTTCGCCTATAAAGTTTTTAATTAGTTTTTTCTTTTTCCATACATGAACATGATTGCAAAAAGGATCATAATACGGACCGGCATCTTTACAACCTGGATAGAATATTTTTTTATCAGGTCCCTTTCCTCTTTTTCTTATTTCTATTACTTTTAAAGCATCTATAGAAACTTTTTTAGGATTATATACATTATTCCATTCTTGTTCAGGGGTTAATTCCAGATTTCTATATTCTTCAATAGTCATAATCTCAATCTTATCTTTTTCTGGGCTAATTTTTGTATTCTCTAATATACCTATTATTGTTTCGGGTTCTTTAATATGAAGATTGCCTCTACCATCGATAATTGTAGACATCTGTACGATTATTGATGATATTGATTTTTTAAGTTAATAATTTTTTTGCAATATTACTTCTTTTCTTCCTTTGTCATTTCGACCAACTTTTCATAGAGTTCTCCAACAAGCTTGAATTCGCTTGGCTTAAAACCGCCACGAGCCGAAACTACATTAACAACCGAAAGCATAAGACTTACATCCTTGCTAGAGACTGTATACGTCTTGTCGTCCTGTTCTGAAGCAGATACATCAACTGGAGCGCCACTCGAAGAAGTCATCATTATAATTTATAATTAGTTATTTCTTTAAATTGGTTAAAAGTCATCTAAATAGACTAAATCTTTATCTTCAATTTGTTCAGGTCTATTATAGTCTGTAACTCTTTGTTCAAAAAAGTTACTTTTACCATCAAGTGACATAGTATCCATAAAACTAAAAGGACATTCTACCTTGTACATCTTGGAGTATCCGAGTTTTTCTATAAGTCTATCAGCTTGAAATTCTATATAAGTTTTCATAGAATCTGCATTTATACCAATTAGATTACATTTAAATGAATCACAAATAAATTCTTTCTCAATGTCAACAGCAGAAGACATCATATCTTTAATTTTAGTCTCTGATAGTTTATTTTCTATATAAGAATACAAAAGAACTCCAAAATCTGTATGCAAAGACTCGTCTCTTGCAATAAGTTCATTACTTTTACCAAGAGCTTTGGTCATTAATTTTTTGACATACTTCAACCAAAAAATGGCACAAAAAGAACCAGAAAAAAATATACCTTCTACTATAGTAAATGCCACAAGTCTCTCCTGAAACGGAATATCCTGATTTAACCACTTTTGTGTCCATTCTGCTTTCTTTTTAACACCCGGTAACTCCTTTATTCCATTAAAAATTCTGTTTTTAGACTCTTCGGAAATGTAAGTATCAATCATGAGTGCATATGTTTCTGAGTGAATAGTTTCCATAGCAGCCTGCCAACCATAATAAGCTCTGATTTCTGGTACTTTAATTTCATCAATGAAATTAATAGACAAATTCTCAAATATTATACCATCGGAGCCTGCAAAAAAAGATAAAACATTGGAGATAAAAAATTGCTCGGTTTCTGAGAGTTGTTCCCAGTCTGATATATCAGCTGGAAAATCTATTTCCTCAGCTGTCCAGAAAGCTTGCTGGTGTTTTTTATATGCTTCCCATACTTTAGTCCATACTATAGGCTGCAAAACATATCTATTAGAGGTTTCAGAAAGAATCGGCTCCATTGTAGTATTATATAATTTATAACTTTATATTTTTAAAAAATTATAAATTGTATAAATTTTATTATTTAATGTTTTAAATTTACGCGTATGGAACCTTCATCTTTGTAAGACGAAGCTTGAGAGCCTTAACGGTAAGAGGAGTACGAGTGAAACCCATATCGTCTTTACGACGCTTGTAAATCGATACATCATGAGCACGTGCTTCGACCTGAAGTTGCTTTAGAGTAGGCTTTGCTTTCTTTGCAACAGCCTTCATAAGAGCCTTCTTTACCTTGTCCTTGAGACACTGACGCTGACCACGACCCCGCATCCACTTAGGATTTGGCGAATACCCGGGCTGACAAACTGTTGCCATACCGAAATTCATACCGCCAAAGATTGGGATACCCTGAACAACAGAAGGAGCAACTCCTTGTCTGTAAGGTACCTTCATACGGGATAAACGAAGCTTGAGAGCCTTAATGGTAAGAGGAGTACGTGTGAAACCCATACCGTCTTTACGACGCTTGTAAATCGATACGTCATTACCGCTCGCGAGAGCCTGAAGTTCTCTTAGAGAAATTTTTGGTGCCTTTTCCTTGAGGCACTGACGCTGACCGCGCCGGCGTCTCCACTTAGGATTTGCTCTGTAACCGGGGCCACACACAGTTGCAACACCAAAACTAGAGTTCATTATATTTTAATATAATAATTACATTTTTTTTATAAAATAAATTAAATACTATAATGAAATTAAATTTTGATAATATAAGGCACATATGTGATTTTCTGAAACTTGATGATATATTAAATTTTTCTATATCATGTAAAGAAACATACTACGCATTAGATAATATATATTTTAAAAACTTAGCTTATAAGTTTTATGGATACTATTTTTGGTTGAAAGCAAAATGTAGAAATCCTATAGTATCAAAACCTCTTAAAAATTTTAAATTAGAACTTATAAGAATTGAAAATTTTCAGAGGAATTTAGATAATATTAATATAACAAGATGGACTAAAAAAGACTTTTATAATTATTGGAAATACACTTAGCTACATGCAGAGCAGGTACCGAAACTACATGTTCTACTTCCAAATTTATATCCCTTGCCAAAATCTACCATACCACCGCCTGCGCGGTATTCGGCTAAAAGAGGCTCCATAATTGGTACACCGGCTATAATTGGAACAGCCTGACCCATGATACCAGAAGCGCCTCTTACTGTTCTGCATCTACCAGAAACAGGGTCTCTATAATGACCAGGTAGACACATCTTTCGAAGACGTCCAGTAACTGGATTTATTTCATAGCCGGGTTTCAAAACTGGGACATCTTTTGGTTTTATGCAGCGACTGCGATCGTTTCTAACATTAGGCATGAGGCATACTTTACGAAGACGTCCAGTAGCTGGGTTTATTTCCATACCATCTGGGATTTGTCTAACAGACGGTACCCGTGCCGCAGCTGGAGTTTTTCTGCACCGGTTTGTAACAGGGTCTCTATACATACCTGGTCCGCAAATTTTAATACATTGTCTCTGACCACGGGCACCGCCCCACATAGGATTTGGTTCATAATCAGATGGACAAACAGAGTCTCCAAACTTATTTACCTTTTTCCACGCCTGTTTAAGAGTAATTCCCTCTTTCCACTTTAGCTTCATAGCCTTTTTAGCATTTGCTACAGCCTTTCTCTTTTTTGGTGACATCGCATTTTTCTTACCCTTAGACTTAGTCTTCTTATCCTTGCCTTTTACCTTCTTCCACGCTTGTTTAAGAGTTATACCCTCTTTCCACATTAATTTCATAGCCTTCTTGGCATCGCCTTTCTTACCAAATTCCATTATTTTAATTTATTATAAATATAATAATTTAAAGAGAAATTATATTTATAATTATTATAAATGAATTCAGTTTTTAGTCTATTGAATAACTGTCGTGGAACAAAACTAGGAGTTAAGAAAATTTCAAAATCACTTGGTATGCGCAAGAAAGATGTTTTTTATTATTGTTTTAAAGACTCGCATATTCGACGCGTAGATGGTCTAGAAGTTGGTTCTGGTAAACGTAATATGTCAGTTTTTACTATTGACCCTTAATTATATTTGGAAACACTTCTACAAGAATCTTTTCATAATCTTCAAAAATTTTAAATGTCCAAGCTGATTTTTCTTTATTCCAGCTTGAACCTTTAAAAGTAGTTTTAATTAGTTCTCGATTATCGTATGTTTTCTTACCCAAAATGTATACATTTTCTTCATCAAAAGTATACATCAAATCATGTGCTTCAATGTTAGCAGTTTCTGTAATTTCTCCATTTGTAGCTGTTTTCTTAAGACTTGTTTTCACAACTGTTTGCAAAAGGTCTAACAATGGGTCCAATTTAGAATTGATACTTTGTTCAATCTTGTCAAGTCTCTCAATTATTTGTGAAATATTATGTTCATCCATTTTATTTATAATTATAAATATATTTTAACTTTATACTGTTTCTTTCATGTTTTTATGACTGCGATATAAAAATTTATAACGCTTAAGGCCAAATTTTTCAGATTTTAAAATTTCTTCAATAGAGTCTTTATTTTCTTCTGAGTCTATCCAGAATTCCATTCTATAAAGAACACTGTCAAATTTTGTACAATCTACTATTCTTATTCCATTTATAGAATTGTAAAGTTCGTTGCTATTAGATATCAGTTCTAGAACACTATTCATCCATTCTTCGTGAAATTTATGTAAATTATTTCCATTTTTAACTGAAAACTCAAATCCCTCTTTGTTTTTGGCATCTTCCCAACAAGGAAATACATCGTGTCTAAAAAATGAATATGCACATGGCGCTGCATTATTTCTTTTCATTTTTTTAATAGTTTTTCCATCTGAAAATATTTCATAAATCTTTGGTATATTATTGAATGTTTGCCAGAAAGTTGCGATATCTGATATTTCCATTAATTTTTCTAGATTATCATTATATAATTTACCAAGATCTTTGTAATGTAAATATAAATTCCAATTATCAGAAAGAGGATAGTCCATGGTACATTTATATATTTCACGTTTTTAAGTATTTTAATTAAAATGTAATATAAATATAAATGAATTTATCTGGAAAATCAAATGTAAATCCAAAATTCTGGGGTCCATATTTTTGGGAAACTATACATTTTACAGCATATGGTTATCCAGAAAATCCAAATGAGTTAGATAAAAAAACTTACAGAGATTTTTATAGTAATATAATGAAAGTTCTGCCATGTGACAAATGTACTAATTCTGCTCAAGAATTATTTAAAAAATCGGATATAAATGATTTTCTTGATTCAAAAAAAGACTTAATTAAATGGACTTACTTATTTCATAAATCTATTAATAATAAATTAGGCAAAAAATCTCCAACACTTGAAGAATTTATGCATAATTTTACAAATAGAGAAAAAGGATTATCTCTTAATAATATTATTATATTTACTATTATATTTATAATTGTTGTTCTATTTTTTATGCACTACACATTAGACATTCTTTAGGTTCTTCTCTTTTTTCCTTAGAAACATCTGTTGTAAAGTTTTGATTTTCTAGAATAGATTTTGTTCTAATGTAATAAGAACCAGTTTTAAGGCCAATTGTCCAGCCATACATAAGTATAGAATGAATAATAGCCGGCGTTGGAGGATTTACAAACAAATTCAAACTTTGGCTTTGGCAAATGTAAGCTCCTCTATCGGCTGCTTGTTCTAGAATTTTCTTTTGAGACATTTCCCAAGAAGTTTTATAAATTTTCTTAATATCATCTGGTAGGTCAAGAGATTGTACAGAACCTTTATTCAACATAATCTTTTCAATGAGTTCCTTGTTAAATAACTTGCGGCGTCTAAGTTCATTGATAAGATGTTGATTTACAATAATGTAATTACCAGATAAAACTGCGCGCGTGTACAAATTAGAGGTATATGGTTCAAATGATTCATTATTGCCCATGATTTGAGCTGTAGATGCAGTGGGCATAGGAGCAACTAGAAGACTATTTCTAAGACCGGAATGTTTAATATCATCTTTTAAAGAATCCCACAATTCTTTTGAATAATATTTAGGACTATTATTCCACATATCAAACTGCAAGATTCCTTGACTGGTTGGAGAACCTTGGAAAGTTTGATAAGGACCGTCGCGTATCGCAAGCTCGTTTGACATAACAAGAGCGTTATAATAAATACATTCGAATATAGTCCTGTTTAATTCTTTAGCTTCATCCGATTCATAAGGCATTTTAAGAATCATGAATACATCTGCTAGACCCTGAATACCTATACCAATTGGACGATGTAGATTATTAGAAAATTTAGACTCGGGTGTTGGATAATGATTAATGTCTATTATATTATTAAGATTTATAACAAGTTCTTGGGTTTTTTCACCAAGAAGCTCAAAATTAAATGCGCCGTTTTTAATGTACATTGGAAGACACAAACTTGCAAGATTACACACCGCGGTTTCTTTTGAATCTGAGTATTCTACAATTTCTGTACACAAATTACTACTTTTAATCATTCCATAATTTTTCTGATTTGACTTGCGATTAATGGTGTCTTTATATAGAATGTAAGGAGAACCTGTTTCAATTTGAGTATTAATAATTTTTTCCCAAAGAGTCTTAGCACTAAGTTGTTTTCTAAATTTACCTCGACTTTCGTACAAAGTGTATAATTCTTCAAATTCGTCTCCCCATGTGTCAGATAAGTTTTTACATTCATTTGGGCACATCAATGACCACATTTCGTTGTTCTTAACCCTTTTCATAAAAAGGTCGGGAATCCATAGGGCATAAAATAAATCTCTTGCTCTCATATCGTCTGCTCCGTTGTTTTTCTTTGCATCCAAGAAATCATAAATGTCAGCATGCCATGGTTCAATGTATACTGCAAATGAACCATTTCGTTTTCCACTTTGATTAATGTGACGAGAGATATTATTGTATACTTTTAAAAGAGGCATGAGACCGTTGCTCTTACCCCCAGTCTTGTTGATATAAGAATCTTTAGCTCTTACATTTGAAATATGTACTCCAATTCCGCCGGCCCACTTTGAAATTTGAGCCATGTCAGCGGCTGTTTTATACAATCCCTCAACAGAGTCTTCTGTTCCTAGAAGAAAACAAGAGCTCATTTGCTGATAATTTGTACCTGCATTAAAAAGTGTAGGCGTTGCATGAGTATAGTATTTATTAGACATTGAGTTATATACATTTCTAACCATAAGCATATCACTTCCATGAATCGCAAGAGCAACTCTCATAAAAAGATGCTGAGGTCTTTCTAGAATTTCTCCGTTTATTTTCAGAAGATAAGCGTTTTGCAACGTTTTAACACCAAAATAAGAAATAGAATAATCTCTAGAATAATCAAACATTTGTTCAATTTCTAGACTATTTTCAACTACGTTAGTCATAAAAGCATCGGAAATGATGCCCGCAGTATTTAGTTTTTGCATGACGAGTTCAAAAGAAGAATGTGTATTTTTATGATGATTATTTATAGCAATTCTGCTAGCAAGAATAAGATAATCTGGATCATTCTTAAACAAAGTAGCCGAAAAACTCGCGGCAAAATCATCGAGCTCTGAAGTTGTAATGCCGTCATAAATAAGACTACAGATATTCTGAGCAACAAATACTGGGTCAGTATTCAACTTAGAACCTAATTTCGTGTTTTCTGAAAGTTGTTTAATTTTTGCAGTTATCAAATCAAAACGAACATCTTCTTTATTTCCACTACGAGTTATTACCTTCATTCTTATAATTACATATAAATTATTTCTTAAAATTAATTCGTATGTAATTCAAAAAAATTTAATTTGTTCCACTTGGCTAAGACCCGCTGCAACAATCTCCCCATTTCCAACCCGGAACTCCTAAATCTTCGATTTCGTACATTAATTCGCCTCCTCTTGAAGCTCCTTTTTGAGACTCCATAAAAGGAAGATATTCTGGTACAATTATAGACCCTTTAAATTCTCCGCTTGCAAATAAAAATAAAACTAAAGCAACTGCAGCTACAAATCCAAGAATGTAATAATTATTCATTTAATATTTATATTACATTTTATTATTTTTTAAATATTTATTGTAAAGTCCATTCTTGGTCAACACGGAATTGATAAGGTTTTTTATCCTCTTTGTAACCTTTTGGATGAGTAATTTCATAAGCTAAATCGTCAGGGAAAATACTTTTTTCAGATTTTCCTCCAAATGGCCAAAGTCCAATAAACCAAGCTAAAATAAAATACATTAAAACAACTGCTAGAACATATTTAAGAGGACCGGGAGCGATTACATTAGAAATCTCGGGGAAAAACAATAAAATAACTACACCAATTACTAAAGGTATAAGAAACCACATGCTCATTATACTTCCTAAGAAACTGGTAGCCTTTCCAAACATACCAGCAGCTCCCTTAGCATTTTCTGCAGATAGCTTTGCCTGACCAGCAAGAAGGCCCGCAAGTACTTGTCCTTGACCAGTCGAATTTTTATCGGAATCAGTAGCACTGTGGGCATCGCTTAACATGTCCATCACAATAGACTTTCCCATATTTGATGCAGATGAAATTATATTCTGAGTTATAATTCTACTCTGTGCAAATTGGTCGAATACGACATTTTTAAGGTCTAGCGCACCATAAAAAGTAATAAGAACACTTGCGTCAGATGAGGCACCCATTTTAATATTTGATATCTGATTTTTAATCGAATCTGTTATGCTCTGATTTTTATTAGCAATTCTACTAGTTACAATTGACTTGACTGTATCAGAATTAGCTCCTAAACCTGTTTTATTTTTGAGTTGATTCATGGCAGAAGCATGTGCAACCTTTTTAAACTGAGCTGCTAAAACAGTTGTAGAAATATTAGAAATATCAGAAACAAGTTGCATGTCTACGCTTGCTTTATTTTGAAAATTTGAGTTTTCAATTGTTACATTACCCATTATACTATCAATTTCTTCTTTATTAATCTTATTTGCTTCGTTATAGTTTTCTAAAACAATCTTATACATTTCTACATCTTGTTCAGCGAGCGACGCCGGAGGAGGTACTGGTTTTGAAATTATTTTTAAAGCTTGAGCCCGTAGAGCTAACATAGCAGCGTCTGGTTTACCTTGAATAATTTTAATACTAGCATTCGCAGAACCCGACAACGTTGTTGTGCTTTTTGAGTTACTGACTTCACAGAGGATAGATTGAGTAGAATTTATCTGTTGATTAATATTCATAAATAAGTCAGAACAGCCTTCCTTTCCTAAAGATTCTCTCATTTTATTTTGTGCATTTGTGTATGAAGTTGCCGCGGCGCCGGCGCCGAAAGGAAATGCGACTACAGCCGTAGCGGCATCTACTTTTTGCATACCAGAATCGACGGCGTCATTAAATATAGATTTACATTTTTGGTTAGCCCCTGCTGCTTTTAAAGCATTTTTAATCGGTTCAAATTTTTCCTCAGTCGAGGGGGTCTTTGGACAAGTTTCGCTACTGCTCATTATTTTAATATATTGTAATCTTTTTTTTTAAAATATAAAAAAAACGGCAATTATTGCCAAAACTATTAAAAACAAAATTAAATAAATGTAATCAAATGTATTATCAGGTCTAGTAGTTGGGGTAGTAGAAGGGTCCGAAGGAGTAGAAGGGTCCGAAGGAGTAGAAGGGTCC
>TARA_B110000483_G_scaffold239591_1_pt1 | contig 11854 bp, 12 predicted proteins | sample TARA_B110000483 | Tara Oceans TARA_B110000483 (sample SAMEA4398176) | marine metagenome | biome: Polar Biome; feature: [SRF] surface water layer (ENVO:00010504); material: water (ENVO:00002006), including particulate matter (ENVO:01000060) such as... | depth 5 m
TAAAAAATGGAATCCTGATTTTGCTTAAATATTATTTATAATATCTATTTTTTATTTTTAAAATAAATATAATTTAAAAATATAATTTATTACATTATTATGGATACTTGTAACTCTTGTAATAATAATTTAAATGTCCAACATCAAAAATTTTATAAATATCAATTTAATAATTTATGTATTACATTTAAAAATACATTAATATGTGACGTTAATATATTAAATGAAATATTTAATTTCTTAACATATAAAAATCATATTGTTACTCATCAAAAGAAAAAAAGAATTATACCAACACCTGAGCAAGAAGAAGATAGTGAATTTGAAGACGAAATATATTGGTATGAAAATAAAAAAATTTGTACATTTTGTTTTCAGACTGGAATTATTGAATCTTTAGAAGTTCAAAAAAGATTACCATTTTTAAGAAGGGATATTTATTTCTTTCTAAATGAAGAGCGTAATTTTGAAGATTGTTTAAAGAATTATAAAGATAAATATGATAATTTTTACATAAACTATGATTTACCTCAATATTATGATAATACATATTATAGACAAAAACTACCTGAATTAATAAATAATAGATTAATTATTAAAAATAAATAATATTTAATCTACTTAAAAAAATAGTTATATATAAATATAGTTTCAGAGCCCTCTTGGCGCAATTGGATAGCGCGTATGACTTCTAATCATGAGGTTGCAGGTTCGAATCCTGCAGGGGGTGTTTTTATTTTTAGATAAATGTTATGTAAAAATAAAAAAATAAAAATAAATCAATATTTATATGATATTACCTATACTATATGCTGTTGGACTATTTGGATGTGCTTGGTTAGTACAAAATAATTGTAATGATTGTGAAAATAATCATGAAGCAAATATAGAAAAATTTGAAAAAATTAATTATAACAATGTGTCGAATAAAAAACAACAAAAGAAGAAGCCAAGTTTTTATCATTAAAAAATCGATTCATACTTATTAATTAAGAATTATTAAAAATGAAGTCAAATAGAATTGTAACATATCAAATTAATGGAAAATTTAAAGCATATTATTATACTAAAGGAGAAAAATATTTTATCAAGTCAAATGATTTACCTGTTAAATTTGTAAAAGCATTAATGGATAAAGAAAAAGCAAAATTTTTTGAAATAAGAAAATGGATAAAATTAAATTATGATAATTATACAATAGATGAATCTAATTAATTAGATGAGATTATAAAAAATTATTAATATTACATATATTTTATTGTATCTATATTTTCATACAATCGCCTTGTTAAATAAGGTATCATATATTTATAAGGTCCGTAAGGGATATATACATGTATATTTTCTTTTTCATTAACTAATTTAGTATATTTTTTTTCATTCATTCCTAATAAGTGAGCATATTCAAATATTTTATTTTCTTTATTTAATAAATGACATAAATTAATTGATTCATTATTATGTGAAGCAATAATTGAATACTTATTAGTTGGGTTATTATAAATATGTAATATTCCTTGATTAAAATTTATATCAGTATCTTCTTTATTTTGATACAATACATAATCATCATTTCTCTTTTTATTTTTATCTTCATTGTGATATGCGCCGCGCACAAGTTTAATTCCATGATAATAATTATTATATTTAGCATAATTACTATCTTGTGTTAATAAATCCAATGAATCCTTTCGATACATTTGATATGTTTTTAATATATTTACTTTATTTTTATTATAATCCCACATTAATTGGTTACATGATTCATTATAGATATCATGTAAATTTTCATTTTCAGCATCAATTAATACTTTTACATCTTTTTTAACAAATAAATCAATAACATTTTTTATAATATTTATATCAAAATTAAATAATGATAATTTTAATGCTATTTTATAGTTATTATTAATATTTTTACTGATTTGATAAAATTCGTGTTGGATAATGTCTTGTGATATATTATTTTCAACAGCATAATTTATTATAGGAATTTTATTTTGGTGTAAAATAGCTGAACCTTTATGAAATGCATGTATAAATTTGTTACCTGATATATATTTAAAAATCATAATATATTCTACATATTTTTTATAAATGTACGAAATTTTAAATACTGTTATTAGGATATAATTGAATATTTTTTTCTAATTATTTTTATAATGGAAGAAAAAATAGTTTGTGTAAGTGGGTATTTTGATCCTATTCATGTTGGACATTTAGAATACTTTAAATTTTCTAAAAAGATTGGCAATAAATTAATGGTTATTGTTAATAATGATATACAAGCTACTTTAAAAAAAGGAAAACCATTTATGCCATGTGACGAAAGAATGAAAATTATAGAAGAATTTAAATGTGTGGATTATGTCGTCAAATCAATAGATACTGACAGAACTGTTTGTCAAACATTAAAAACTGTTGAACCAAAACCTGATTATTTCTGTAATGGAGGAGATCAAAATAATAATACTATTCCAGAAGGACCAATTTGTGCTGAACGTGGCATTGAATTGAGAGATGGTTTTGGAGATAAAATTCAATCTAGCTCCTGGTTAATTAAAGGAAAATAAAAATTGATTGTATTTCAAAATAAGTAAAAAAATGACAAATAATGAACTTAATTGTAATCGGGACGACAGTAATGTTAATTCACATGTTATCTGCAGTAATTGCTATGATTCTACTTTTAATGAGCATAAGATAAGTGGAAACTGTAATTTATGTATTGAACATATAAAGTCTGTCAATAAATTATTTACTTTTATTGAAAATAATATTAATATTATACAAAAAATTTATGATGATAGACAGAAATATATAAGGTACAAAGAAGAATTAGAATTATTACGTACTATATATAATACTATTATTACTGGAGATTCAATTGAAATTAATAATGAAATATTTAATTATTTAACCGATGCTAAATACATATATCAACTTATTGATAGTTCAACAATAAATTTGTATAATATATTATATACAAATGAAATAAATAATTATGAATAAAAAATTGAAATATTTTCCCAAAATTTATAAATATATTCGTAATATGGATAAATTAAAAGTTACTGAAATTAAAAATATATTTAAATTTCTTGGAATCAGACATTATACTGGTCTAAAAAAGAATGAACTTTTACAAAGAATGAGAGATGAAGGACTTTATGATACTTATTTAAATAAAAAAAAAGAAGAAAATCAACAAAAAGAAAAAATTAACAAACTTAAAAATGAAAAAGAAAAAAATTTTCAAGATTTTAAAGATACTATTAACATGACTAATTCATATAATGAAGATGAATCAGATGAAGAAGATAGTGTATGTGAAGAAGATTTTGAAGTAATTTATGATGATTTATTAATTTATGGTGATTTTTATGGACTAGAAGATAAAATGAATGAAAAAAAGACAGACAAAGAAAAGAAGGAATTTTTGATTTCTATTGGAATTGGAGATATTAATGAAACAAATTATAGATTTGGAAATTCATTACAATTTAGTCAAAATCGTTCTCATAGCCGTTATTATATTGGAAAAAATGATGAATTAATTGTTCCTGAAATGTTTGGCGATGGTGATTTAGTAGTTCCTTATGAAATTACTAAATTTAATAAAAATGCTACACGTGCTTTTGATATGGAAATGGTTGATTCTATTTATCTTCGCCATGATGATGATTTTGTGAAATACAATATTAAAGGTAAAATATATAAGAAATGGAATTGGAAAATACTTTATGATAATCAATGTGATTGTTTTCAAATTGAATTTCCCAATGGTACAATGCGAGAATTTAATAAAAATACACATGTAAATGATATTTTAAATTTTATTCAAAATTCAGATAAAAAAAAGGCAAGTATTAAAATTAAAGTAACATATAATAAAAATTATGCGAAAATAATTCATGATTATTTTCCCATTGTTCCTTCAACTTGGAAACAATATCATGGAGGGTCCAACGGAAGTACAGATGGTGGTGAAATTAATTACAGTTATAGTGGTCCCGAAGATGAAAAAGAACCAATGGAAGTTTTATTGAAAAAGTCTTTTGATAAAAAAGAAGGAATTTCTTACAGTATTACCTAATTTAAAATAACTATTTATAATATATATGATTGATTTAAATGAATCATCTGAAGAAGGATTATTTTACTATCAACATTGGATAAAAGAAGTATTACGTAAATATAAATTTGGAAAACAAAAAGATTATAAAATAGGGACTAAAGTAGGATATTTTATTCACATGTATATATCTAAAACAAATAGATTACATGCATTTGAAATAGATTGTGTAATTGATTCCGTAAATGAATCATTTAATTTAAAAGTTGATGATGATTTAATATATCGTAATGTATCACATAAATATTTAAGATCAAAATTATAATTTATTAAAAATATTTAAATAGTAGAAGTTCCAAAATCATTTGTAACTTGATTCTGAAGTAAATCATGTGCTTGTCCAGTCTTTCCATTAAAAATTTTTTTATTTTTAGTTCTTCTTCTCTTTAATCCTTCAATGTAAGTATCATTATCTACTGTAACTGTTTGTTCTATATCATTTCTTTTTCTTTTTAAATTATTTACAATATTAGAAATAGAATTTGTTGTCCATTCCTTATTTCTCTTTTTAATTCCTTTATCATTCAAAATAAAAGCAATGTCTTCAGCATCAAAACCAGCATCTAATTGATTCATTTCAGATGTAACTTTAGTATTCCATATTTGTATTGGATCATCTTTAATTTTCTTTTTAATAGCATTATCATCCGTCAAATTCATCATCATATTATTTAATACACGAAATGAAATAGGAGTGTTATTATTAAATTTTTTTGGTGAAAAACTTTTTTTAATAAAATCTATTATTTTTGATTCGTGATCATCAATAATTTTTGTACGAATACCATTAATAAATGCTATTTTTTTTCCATAAGGAGCTGGTCCAAGCTCATGTCCTTGACTTTTTAAATGAGAATTAATATCTTTTTGTCTTCTAGACAAGTTGTCTGATTCCACATATGCCTTCATTAGTGCTTCAGTCAATAATTGCTTTACGCCTTGAGTACTATTTTTATTATATACTATATTTTCTTCTACAAAATATAATGTTATATTTTTTGAAGGTATAATACTATTAATTATCTCAAGTGCTTTTGAAAAACATCTAGAAAATCTATCTACTCTTAAAAATATAATATGAATATTATTATCTTTTAATAGTTCAAATAAATCAACTTGTTGCGACATCTCTGTACTAAATGAAGGTTTATCTTCTTTAATAACAGAAGCACCATTAACATTTAAATTATTAATTGAATATGATATACATCTACTAATTTGATATTCACTTGAAATAAATGGAGAAGTAGGGTCGTTATTATTAATCCTTGTTTGATTTCCACTTACGCGTGCATATATAAATGTATTTTTTCTTGTAGGTGTTGCAGCTGACATAATTATTTATTAATTTATTTGATAAATATAAAAAAAATCAATTTTTAAAAAATCGAAACTTAATACATACTGTGATTATTATTAAATAACTTATAGTATGGGTTGTATTTGTGCTGTTCTTTATTGTGTTTTTCCTAACACAGTAGCCTCTTTAGATATATCAAAAGATTTAAGCAATCAACTTTACGACAAATATATTTCTAAGTTTAGAAAGTCGTTTTCTTTTGATTTGATTCATTTTAGTAATTCTTTTATTGCCAATGAAACAAACCATAATTTGTCAAAAAAACTAGTCATTGAATTTAATAAACTAGACATTAAAAAACTCTCGTTTTGGACAGGATATGCTACAGATTATGTTTCTATTCAGATTGCTTATTATATATTTGCTAAGCTGATTAATCCTGATTATCAATTTTGTATCAAAAAAACAGAATTAAAGATTTGTTTTTATGAAATTGATTTTGATTTTACTGATGAAAATATTGATGATTTTAAAAGAACTTTCTTTTGTAAAAAAGATGGTACATTAATTAATATTGAAACAGAGAAAGATAAGGATATTCATGATGCATTAAATATGAAACTGGCAAACAAGTTGAAAAACATAGTTGAAGAGATTGACTTGAGTCAAATTATTCCTGAGATCATTACATCATATATGCAAATTTTAACAGAAAACAAAAACAATCAAACGAAAGCGATCCAAAATATTGTTTGAATAATTTAAAAAATATAGATATTTATAAATTAAAAAAAATCAAATTGAATTATTAATTAATTTTATTTCTTCTTTTGTAAGGTCAAAATAGCTATATATATTTTCAATATTAGGTGATATACATAGTCTATTTATATTTTTATGATTATTTAATCCAGTTAGTTCTCTATAGTTATTAATAATAAATGAATATAATGGACAATTAAGAAGAGTTATTAAATACTCGGCTTCAGTTTTATTTTCTGTTAAATGATACAATGTAGCATCACTGCATCCACATTCATAATCATATAATGGTTTTATATATCCAGGCATACTAATTATTAATTTATGTTTATTCATACATCCTTGTTGTAAATAATTGCTTTTTCTAATATCAACTACTTTATGTCGAATATTATATTTTCCTTCATTTGTAAATCGTTCAATTCTTCGAATATCTAATTCATAATTTCTTTCAAAATTGAATTTATTATTATTTTTATTTTCTACTTTATTAATTATATTTATAGTTTCATTGGTAAATAACTTAGGTATAACTGCTAATTGCCTAAATGTACTTTGTTTTATGCAGGATTTATAAATATTTTTTTTGTAATATGTTTCACATTCAAAATCAGTATCTTCAAATGATTTTTTAATCAAATAATATGAGAATGTTGAAGCAACTTTAAAATATTTACTACATTTTTCAATATTCAAATATAATACAGTATTTTTTTGAAAAATACCTTTCAATATATTTCCACTCTGTTTATTTGTACCTCCTGTCATCCATGAGCACGGTGTAATAAATAGCAATAAACCATCTTTTACAATTTTATCTATTAAATAATTGATGAATTCGGACCATAAACTACTTCCGCCAACACGTCCATTTTTATTTTCAAAATTCTTTTGATAAGGAGGATTACCAATTACTGCATCAAAACTATCAATATTCCATTTTTTTTTAATATTTAATTCTAATGTATTACCTTCATGAAAGTTTATATTGTATTCATTATGAGGATTAATCAATAATTTAGAGATGTATATATTTGTTGAATTCACATCACAAAAATATATGCATTCTTCTACAATTGTTTTATATCTTTCTCCTTCATCTTTAATTACATCTTTTAATCCAATCATAAATCTTTCTATTATATCAATTATAAATCCACCTTTTCCTGAACAAGGTTCAAATATTTTTTTAGTCGATTTCCAAAAATCAGTTGGTATTTTATCTAACATTTCTTGTCTTAATTCACGGGGTGTAGGTACTTCAGCATTATTTTTCTTTTCAAGTTCTTGTGGAATTAGATATTTATCAATCAGATTAGATAGTTCATTACTGTTTTTTATATTTTTTAAAAATAGTTCTTTTATTGTTCGTATAATTTGGTTTGTTTCTTTATCATCTTTCATATATTTAATATAAACATGAATAAATTTATCAATTACTATTGAATCAATTGATTTACCCCACCAACTTTTTGTTTGTCCAATTAAAATATCATAAATATATTTATCATTATTAATAATATTAAACATATCTATAAATGATGTTTCTTCATTATAAATAGTTAATAAACATACAAGAGGTATTATATGTTTTAAAATATCCATATAATTTATTTTTTTTATATTTTTTTCATCAATTATATCATCTGGATTTATTGAATCTATATCAATATTTTGTACTTGTGTTTGTTCAATACCATTTTTAATTTCTTGTGTATCATTATTTTCCAATAATTTTGAAATAATGTCATTTTTATGATTTGAAGATATAGAATTATTAAACATTATATTAAATATATTTTGTTCATCTTTTGTAAGTAATACTTGTTTAAAACGAAGACGATTTAAATAATGGTTAAGTGCATTTTCAGTATTGGATGAATAGATTTCATAAACATTTTTACATAAATCATTTATTTTTGAAATAGAATTTCCAAAAGATGGCATCCAATGATCCGCATTTAAATTTATTAGTCTTTCTTGAAGTATGTATTTAGTAGCTTCTTTCGGATGAGTATCATTTTTGATTAATGATGCATAATTAATTATAGATGTTTCAATTACTCTATTAATATTTAAATCTATTACAAAACCGCATTTTTTATTTTTTCCTTCCGTCATACATCGAAACATCATTTGATATATCATATCAAATTTCATACTACTATTCAATAATATTACAATATCACAATTATGAATGGAAACACCTAAACTACATTGTTTTCCACTTAATACTAAAACCCCTTTTTTCCCATCATTTTTTGCTTTTTGACGTGCATTTTCAATATTTTGTTTAGGATTGGTTGTGATTTTACTATTAATACTTATAATTTCATATTCAGGAATAATATTATGGGTTTCTAATAATTTTATAGTTGCTTTTGATATACTATCAATACTATTTTGAGGTAAAAATGCCATTATAATCATTGGTTCATTATAATAATCATTTTCACCAATAAATCTTGAATTAATTGAAGGATTTTTACATATTTTTTCGATTCGCTTCATAAATACAATATTATCTGGGTAATTTTTTGTATCAGGAATTCCAAACTCATCTTTTTTTCCAAAAATATTATACCATAATTTTAAATTTTCTTGTTCATTTTGAAATTCATCTTTTATTATTATTTTATTTGTTTTTGTATCTTCATCTTTTTCTGAACCTTGTTTTAGAAGAAAACAAGCATCTGAAGACCATCCATAATTATTATCATTTGTATTATTTATTATTTTTGTTTTTATTTCTGGTTTAATTTCATTTGTCAATAGTATTAATTCAGGATAATTTGAATATTCATTTATTATATTAGATACTGAATATTTTGTAATTAAATCATTTATTTCAATTCCATGCTTTTGTATTAATCGGTTTATGTTATTTTCTTTATCAATATTTTTACAAAGTTTTATATCTTCTAAATCCCATAATATCCAACAATCTTTTGAAATATTATAATCATGAATTGGTTTTGAATACGTTGCTGTAATTTGAACCGTAAATGCTTCTTTTCCATAAAAATCTAATGTTTTTTGTGCTAGTTCAGTTGTACCTCCATTATGACTTTCATCAATAAATCTCATATCAAATTCTAATTTTTTTAACCATGCTATACTTCTAGGTTTTTCTTCACTTTTTTTTTCATCATTTTCATTTATATTTTTGTTTGTATTCTCATTTATATTTTTGTCTATTTTTGTTTGTAAAAATTGTTTTGAGCAAATAATAATATTTTTTTGGGTTAATTTAGGTTTTTTATTTTCCCCATTTAATACTACAATATTAAAATCTTCAAGTTGAATACAATTAAATACTTTTGTTTGTTGTTCAATCGTTTCGTTTGGTGCTGTAGTAATAACCAAATAATTACAATTATCTTTTTTAATACTATCTTGTATAATACATCCACCTATAATATAACTTTTACCACTTCTTTGTATATGTCCCCATAAAATTTTATTTTTATCATTATTTTTTAATTTTAGTGTTTTCAATACACCAAGATATTGATGCATTTTCAGACATAATGTATTTTTATTTGAATTAATAATTGTGTTTAATGATTTATTTTTATAAGCAATTTTAAATTGATGATATGATTGATTAAGATCATTCCAGTCAATAATAATAGTATCTTCTTTTTCTAATTTATTTTTGATATCTTCATTACATTTTTCACAATTGGATACTTTATTTTTAAATATAGAAGCATCTTTCGTACAAATACAAAATATTAATTTATCGTAATTATCATATTTTGTTTTGAAAATACTATCAAGATCTCTTATATCATATTTACCAATACCTTCATTTTTCGAATTTTCTCTGTTTTTAGAACTAGTAGCAACAACTATTTTATCATTTTCATTATCTATTAATGTTAAATCACTTTTATCTCCTTTATCTTTCAGTTTTATAAAATTATTTTTTTCATCATAGAATACATCTTTAATAGAACTATGTTTGACTATTGTTTTAAGATTAAAATTTCCTTTACAATTTATGTATTTATTTAGTTTCGGTATTAACTTTAATCCAGCAAATAATCTTAACAATGATTCTTGTTTATCTTTTCCTTTCCATTGAATTTCTAACCATGAAATTATATTATTTTCGTCATATTTTTGAAGAAATTCATAGAGTTCTTTAAATGTAGTAATATTAATACATTTTTGATTATTTAATTCATCATTTTCTAAAATTAAATTCTTTAAATTTAAGTCATTAATCTTTTCTTCCACTTTTTTATTGATTATATCTTCTATTTTATCTTGCATTTTATTAGCATAATTTACGCAAGGATTTTTTCTTTTTTTATGAGAATCATAATGAGATTTTTGTGAAAAATCTTTTCCACATTGTTCGCAAGAATATTTAGACATCTTATATATTTTTTTATAAATAAACGTTTAAATCAATTTTCAATAATTTTTTAACAATTTTAATTTTTTTAGTTAAAAATATAAAATATAATTATTCACGACATTAATTAAATAAATTAGAAAAATCATTAAAAATTTCATACTTAAAATTTAATTATCTTATACAAGTATATAATGCAAATTTTCGTAAAAACACTAACAGGTAAAACAATCACGCTTGATGTCGAGGCGTCAGATACAATCGACAATATTAAAGCTAAAATTCAAGATAAAGAAGGTATACCGCCTGATCAACAACGTCTAATTTTTGCAGGCAAACAATTAGAAGATGGCAGAACTTTATCAGATTATAACATCAACTTTTTGGGTGTTTGTCTATGAGAACCATAGGCAAGTCGTAAATATACGGCGACACACATCAATTGCGGGAACGGCTCTGTAATTGTTTTATTCTACTACCTATATATTGGAAACATTATATAGTACCACAGGTAATGACTCGTGGCATAGTAACAACGAATAAAATATAGCTCAATCCGCATCTGCTACCTAAGGCGTTAAGGGATAAAATGCTATGGTAAGTAGTTCAGAGACTTAAAGTGTGTGGGGTTGAGGTCTGCCCAAGACCAATGATGCCTTAAGGTATAGTCCGGGCCCATAGGATAGAAAACTATGGGATTAAGCCAAAAAGAATCAACACTTCACCTGAACTAAAAATGGGTGAGTCGATGAGTCAATGCATCGGCTAGTCATAAATATATGGCAACACAGCTTGTAGCGGGAAACCCCTAAAGATTTTACTACCACTTTATATTGGAAACTTTATAAAGGAACACAGGTAATTCCTGTTCCCAATGGTAATAAGGTAAAATATGATAAACAAATGTTTTGAAATGGGCAATCCGCAGTGAGACTTCCTAAGTACGCTATGATTAGTATATGGAAGCCCTTCAACGACTGAACGGTTGTGGGCAGGAGAAGTTTAATCAACTTCTATGAATGCTTAAGATACAGTCTAGCCCCAATGGAAACATTGGGTAATCGCGAGTTTTAAGACTAAGAGGAGGGTTTAATTAATTTAATCCAGATTTAATGTTATTTTAAAAAAATAGTAAAAAGTAATTTCTTTTTTAATTTAAATATAAATTAATAATTAATTTATATAGTTTATGATTTTAAAATACATTTTTTAATTCGATTTATAATTTTTTTTCTCAATTAAAATTATATGAATTTAAATAATAAAAAAAAAGCTGAAATAAGTAAAAAAA
>TARA_B110000483_G_scaffold239815_1_pt1 | contig 11841 bp, 10 predicted proteins | sample TARA_B110000483 | Tara Oceans TARA_B110000483 (sample SAMEA4398176) | marine metagenome | biome: Polar Biome; feature: [SRF] surface water layer (ENVO:00010504); material: water (ENVO:00002006), including particulate matter (ENVO:01000060) such as... | depth 5 m
TTACAGCAGAATTGACAAAGCTCTTCTGAACGTTAATATTAATTTCTGTCTAATGGGCATCTCAGCACTTTGCTTTAGTATAAGTGCACTTAATCTCTGACTATACGAAGGTCCTGACAACCCACTTCCATAAGTTGCATATCCGAATCCCCAAGTTCCTGTAAAGCGCCCCCATAGGTATAGCCTGGAGCTATCTCAAATACATCATAAAACTGATTACTCGAAAATTTGAACTATACATGCTTACCGCTAAAGCCTGGTGAAGACATATAGCCTTGCGCATGCAATAACACACTTCCGCCTGCGCACAACAACCAAATAACTAACGATCTAATCAACATATAAATATCTTAAACTAAAACTGTAAAATCAACTCTACCATATCAACGATCGAACTTTCTTATCTGATATTAGTTTTAGAATATTATGTCTTTTTCTTTTGAATTATACTCAAGGCACAGTAAGGTATTATGAAAAATGTAAAAATCAATATTTTCCAGAGTGCAATAGCCAATGTATACATCAGTGTAGATTGCTCTTCAGAACTACCGAAAAAACTTATCCAAATATCTGTGATAAATCCTCTAAAAATAATATACATCAAACTATTAAGGAGTAATAATCCCATATTTATAACAGCGCACCATCCGAGAAAAGACTTTAGTTGAGAGATATTCACAGGTTTGTTATTTCAATGATTTCAAATTTTCCTACATTCTACAATGACATACAGGTCTCATAAAACTCTGTGTTTGCTGATAGAATGGATAAGCATTACCACTTCCCTCTAGTTCCCAAAAAAACTTGGTTCTCTTCGTCTCTTTATTTCCAATTTCATTCATTGTCGATGCGTCGTATAATCTTCCGTTGATCATGGTATAAGTCACATTTTCGGTGTCTTGTATATTTTTTAGAGGGTTACCATCGATGATGATTAGATCAGCTAGTTTGCCTTCTTTGATAGATCCTATTTCTGTCTCCATACCCAAATATTCTGCACCATTCATTGTTGCTGCTCTTAAAGCTTGCATATTGGTCATGCCACCTTGCTCTAACATCCACAGTTCCCAGTGTGCACCTAAACCCTGTAACTGTCCGTGCGCACCTAGATTGATATTTACTCCGGCATTTTGCAATTTAGTACAAGACTTTGATGTGAGGATATGTCCATTTTCATATTCTTCATTAGGAATCATCATACGATGACGAGATCTACTGTCTACTATCGCTCTTGGAGTAAATGTGAGCAATCTTTCTTTCTCCCATACATTCGTTTTCTGATACCAATAGAACTCTCCATTGACCCCTGCATAGTTAACTATGAGTGTGGGAGTGTTACTCGTATTAGTCGATGACCAGAATTGGATGACATCATCATATAACGGTGCTACTGGAATATTATGTTCTACACTCGTATGACCATCTGCAACCATAGTTAGGTTGTGATGAAAAAACGATCCACCTTCTGGAACTACTCTGATACCTATTTCTCTTGCTGCCTGCACAACTTGCTGACGTTGCGCTCTTCTTGGTTGGTTATAAGATTTTACAGAAAATGCTCCATAAGCCTTTGTTCTTCTCAGTGCAGATCTTGCATCTTCTAGATTGTTTATCACTGCTTTGAAGTCTCCGTCTGCACCATAAAGTATTGTACCGGTAGAGTAGATTCTTGGACCTATCATTTTTCCTGATCTTACCATCTCAGATTGTGCGAATGTGATTTCGCTATTCACTGATGGGTCATGCGTAGTAGTAACTCCATATGCTAGATTAGTATAATATTGCCAATGCTTCTGTGGACTGACACCTCCACGAAAAGCCCCAAGGTGTGCGTGTACATCTATTAATCCAGGCATGATTGTTTTGCCTTCGAGATCGATTGATGTTGCTCCTTTCGGTAACTTTATAGCGAGAGTACCTTCACCCACATATGTAATCTTATTATTAGTCACTACTACAGATCCATTCTCTATAACTTTATCTCCGTCCATTGTAATGATACGCGCATTAGTAAATACAACTATGCCTTGTGGTTTATCCACATCCGTCACTAACTCTATTACTTGCCCTACCGAGTCGATTGGTGGTATGCTATCTACAGCACCGTCCAAGTGTAAAAATCTCTCTCTCAATGGAGCCGTGAAATACTCATTTCCTAAAGTCCAATGCAATTCTTTACTATCCCCAGACCAATGCAGATTGATTCCTGCATCTCTGGCTACTTGTGATACTGGTACCATCTTCGTCTTTGCTGAAAGTCCGATAGGCTGACCAATACTTGGCATAGGAGCGATATATACTTTATATAATTCTGAGAATGCTATCCATTGATTATCTGGACTCGGAGTAAACTGGGTCGTATAACTAGTATTGAAAATCGTCTGCATTTCTTTTTTCTCTAGATCATATCTATGGAATGATTTTTTGATCGATCCAAACACATGACCTCCCTTTGTAAGATATACGCCCTTACCATCAGCAGTATATATTGGAAAATCACCTTCTGTAGTGATCAATGTACTCTTCCCTCCGCTAGATGACAATTCGTATATGCCTGGATCCGTAGCAAATGTGTAACCCATATGTCCATTCCCTCCTTCTTTCTTATAGATCACTTTACGGCCGTTTGGAGAATAGGAAGGTGTACGATACATTCCTTTATCTGAAGTAAGCCTAACTGAATTTCCACCTTCAAGCCCTACTTTCTTTACCGCTCCTAGAGACTCATCGTTCCAACTTACAAATACTATATTTTTCCCATCTGGAGAAAAACTAGGTTCCGCTTCGATGTCGTTGCTATTCGTGAGTTTCTTAGGCTTATCCCATGAATTTCCTTTTTTACCTGCCTTCCAAATACTTCCTAATGCATTGAATACTACTGTCTTTCCATCAGGTGAGGTACACAGATCTCTTAGCACTTTCGCTGTCATTTGATCACTGTCTACAGCATTTTGAAATTCTAATGTCTTCATCATCTTGTGCTCTACTTCCACTTCGAATGGAATCTCTGACGCATAACCATTCATGGTATTTACTTTATGAATCTTTCCTTGTCCCCAGATAACGATATTCTTGTCATCAGGCATCCAATCGAATCCTGTATAAATACCAAATACCGTCCACGCTTCTTGCTGATCTTTGCTCAATCCGTCAAAAATTGGATAGTCTCTACCCGTAGCAAGGTCATGTACAAATAGTACCGACTTGGTCCTCACTCTACGTACATATGCCAGCTTTTTACCATTATTAGATATCTGTGGGCGACACGCGCCACCTGGACCACCAGTAATTTTCTTAGTCTTACCTGATTTCATATCATATCGATTCACTACAAATATCTGATCATTAGGATCTTTATTATATTGAAAAAAACCACCAGGATATACATCTTCACTGTAATATAAATATCTTCCATCAGGAGAAAATACTGGTTCGTTGACATCTTGCTGATCATTTTTACGCTTAGTGATCTGCATACCCTCTCCCCCAGTGATATGATATTGCCACATCTCCCCCGCTCCTAGCGACCTACTTGATGTAAAGTGCTTACGTGCTACGAGATATTGACCATTAGGATGCCATGTAGCATTGTTTAGTAACCTGAATGATTCTTTAGTGATTTGCTTAGGGTCAGAGCCGTCTGCTTTCATATACCAGATATTATCTCCACCACCTGCATCAGAAGTGAAAGATATATGCTTACCATTTGGACTAAATCTTGGTTGCACTTCCCAAGCTAGACCTGATCTTATCGCTTTAGCTTTACCACCTGCGATAGGCATCATGAATATATCTCCTAACATATCGAAGACAATATTTTCTCCATCTGGACTAACATCGATACTCATCCATGTACCTTCGTTAGTCTTGATAACAGTCATTGAAGAATCTCCTGGTGGATGATTGACATCCCATTTCTTATCGTCAGTCTGGGCTGTGAGAGTAATGCATGCTAATAATGTGAATAGTATGAATATATTTTTCATGTGATGTATTTATCTTTTGTAAATATAATACATCTTCCGAAAGGCTTAACCACCTTAATATATTGCTTAGCTATTTAGGATTCTGGATTGCGAAAGAAAGTGCTTATTTGAAAATAATAATAGGATAAAAAGTCAAATCCTAACTATTTCGCTCTCTTTGATCCATCCGCTCTCGGTATCCACCGTAACGACTTTGATCCATTCGTCAATTTGATCTACGATCTCTACTTTAGTGCCTACCTCTATATCTTTTATAATTGGGCTGCGATCATCAGCTCCTTCATGCATATCATAGTCTTCATTCATTATAATAGCATAATCTTTATTAGTCGCTAGCAACTTCGAAGTACTTCCTATCGCTAATAAAATTCCCAATAATACAGGGGTAATAACTGTAGCAAAAAACGCTTTCTTCTTCAGTTCAGATCGATCAGCTATCCACCAAAAATACACGGCTGTTATCAATCCAATAGCGGCTAGCAAACTCAATATCATCCAAATATTTGCACTCATAGAGCCCGCCAGTAAATTCCACCAATGGATCAAAAACATCTCTTCAACTGGTATAATATCAAAGTCAGTTTCTTCTCTAATGATTGATAAATTATTGTTGGCTTGATTGTGATCACCATCTATTTTTAATGCCCTTTCATAATTGAGCGCGGCATTTGCTACATCGTTATTCTCTTGGTATAATCGACCTATATTATAATAAATATCTGCAGAACTGTGAGATTCTAATGCTTCGAATTTTTCTATGGCTTTTTGATTATCACCTGATTTGGCATTTGTCATTGCCTCTTGCAATATTTGATTGTTCTGCTGCGCTGTTCCGAATTGCAAAGCAGAAATAAAAACAATGAATAGAAATGAAAATCGTGACATTATATACATTAATATTATTCTGAATCAAATTTAGTAAACTCGTTCGACACACTCAATATAAAATGGTTCGAAAAACTATTTTAAATTATTCCAGTTTAAGGTCTCTTGTAAGGCTACTCTGGAGATCCGCTAGAGTCATTGGCCTTTCAGAGAACCTCCAATTGAATCCATCTAAATTGATGTCTTCATGATTAGTCCCTCGCATAGGTAATATCTGCGATCTAGGACTCGTAAAAAATTTAATGCTTTTAATATCATTCTCAGAAAAGGTAAATCTAATACTACTGCACTCTGTAGAGTTGACACCAATGTATGCTTTGAATTCATCCAACATATAATACAGTGATCTAGCATTACCGATGACGTCCATTGTCTTCAGTTTTCCATCTTCAAATGAAGTAATGATACGTTTACCAGAGATCTGATTATAATAGATGAGGTCCGCACTATTAGTCATAAATGCTTTTGGATAGACTTCCATCTTGTCTAAATCATCATTCGCTAAGTAAATCTTTATTGTATCTCCAGTGATCTGGGAACTATCTGACCATACCACAGGATCATCCAATAGCAAGAATAACGAATCACTATCTTGGTACACTAGTGAATCGCATACTGCTTGCAAACTAGATCGCATGATCTGTACATTATCATCAGCTATTAGATAGTTAATTGTATCTACTATACCTAAAGTATCTGTCACATACTCGCTGTACGATTTCAGTATATCTGCTGAGATATAGAGTGTATCACCACCAGAAACATTTTGCATCAATGGTCGACCTTCGTCGTTAGTCGCTTTGACGTATCCAGTAGATTCTTGATAGTCAAGGTGATCTGAGAAAATGGAAATTCCCGCTGACGTATCTTGCCAAATCACATCACCAACAGCATAAGCCGTATTCGATTCTTTGTCATAATCGACAGATTCTGCAGATATTATATAAGGTGGATCTGAAATCACCGATTGCCCTTTCACTTTAAACGCCTCTGTCTTCTTATCGTAATCGATACGTTGACCTTTTACTTTACTTTTAGCATTTTCGAAAGTCGCATTTCCTAAAAGCTCAGCAGACTCCGTCGTTTCATTATAGACAATAATATCTCCTCTACCAATATCTTCCTTGTTCCGATAATAGGCATCACCTTCCAAACGGATTTCTCCCGTTAACTTGGTATATTCAATGCTTTGAGCACTAGCCTCAACATCTATCTCTTCAAACTGTGCATTCTCCTCAAATAAAGCTACTTCGTCATCCATATCATAGAATCCGCTTTCGCAATAGATATCTCTACTTATCTGCTGGATCCTAGTAGGTCCCATAAAGATAGCTCGTTGTTCATCCGTAAGGAAACTCATAGAATCAGCCCTCATCTTCATGTCCTCTCCTTCGATATATACTTCATCATAAAAGAATGCTTGATCATTATCTACATCGTAATACCCTCTTACAGATTGAAGGCTACTCTTTTCCTGGACCATTATCGCTGTATCTTTGTATGAGGCTACCTTAGTCCTTGTATCATAGATCAATATATCGCTGTATAGCTTATTACTGCCATTCTCTAAAACAACATCATGATATAGATAGGCTATAGAAGAGTCTCCATGAAAATAAAGGCTATCGGCGAAGGTCCTAATAGTATCATTCTGAATGAAGATTACATTGCCCTTAGCCCAAAGGTTATTCCCTATGACTCTTGCTGTATCACAAAACATAAAAAGGCTATCCTTGTACAATTTCACATCTCCAAAAAAGATTTGTTCCGCTTCGTCACCTGACAGATCAGTAATACGCGTCTCAGCAAACTTCACAATTAGTCGATCAGTCTTTGACGTATCCTGTGCTTCTTCCTGTTGGGCATACGCTCCAACACTCAGCATCATGGCTACTATAGCTAATATGGATTTATAGATATTGATAACTTATTCCTTGTTTCGTAATTATAAACGTCAGGATCCATGTATTTGACTCCTCCTACAAAGATAATTTCTTGTTAAGATTAAAGTAGTTTATTCTAAGACAATACCATCTCAGCTAGAGAATGTCCTACACCACTGCCAATGGCAACTCCCATCCCTCCTAGTCTAACGCCAACATATAGACCTTTGGCTACTTCCTCGATAATAGGTTCTTTAGTTTCACCAACTCCCAAGATTCCACTCCATTCATATTCAAATTGGATAGTACGCTTAGTGATTCTCTCTTCTACAAACGACTTGAGATAAGCCTTCAAGTTATCTGTCTGTCCAAATTGGTCAGTATTCTCTTGTTCTGAATATAGATTACGTGCACCTCCGATCAATATTCGATTATCGATTTCTCGGAAATAGACATAGCCTTGATCAAAGTGATAGCAAGATTGCAACGGATTATTTACTAGAAGCTCAGTCACAAATACTTGATTACGAACTGCTTGCAATGCTAATTGAGGGAGTAATGCTCGAGATAAGCCATTAGTACAAACAGCGATTTTCGGTGATTCTATTTCTTTAGTGACTAAGTTGACTACCCCTGAGTATACAGATTGTACATCTACACCATATAGTATATTGACACCTAGTTTTGATGCCTTTCGTTGTAAGCTAGACATCATATGCATAGGGTTGAGTTCCCCTTCGTATTGATTGTATATAGCTTTGCTATGAAATGAATCAGAAAGATGTTGATCAACTATTGAAAAGCAATCTTTAAGGCCGATAGCATCACTTACCATTTCATTATACTTATTAATGTTGTCTAGTGCTGTTATCTGCGAAACGTCATCTACCTCCAATACTTCTACTCCACCTCTAGATCTATAAGACATATCTTCTAGAGTTACATTAGATTGCAGTAATTTCAAACCATCCCATCGCATCTTAAGCAAAGCGATCTGATCTTCGTATTTCATATGTACACTATCAGAAATCAACTCAGTTACACTTCCAAAACATGCAAATCCAGCATTTTTAGTACTCGCACCTGAAGGTACGGTCGATCTTTCTAATACCAATACCTTAAGATCTGGCCTCAATGTCTTTACCGCTATTGCTGTCGACAGGCCGACTATACCTGCACCTATAACGACTAGATCATTATCTTCAAAATAGTACTTCTCTTCCCAATACGATAGATTCAATTTTCCATATCTTTGCTTACAAGTATCAAGATAGTTATATACCTTGAAAACACACTAACATTGAATAGACATAAAAATCAATCCTCGTGATACAAAGAATACAAAGCCTTTTCTTGCTGCTCTCAAGCGCTGCTTTTTGGACAGAATTCGCCTTACCATTTGCTACTACCGATGTAGCTAGTCCAGGCGTAATGAATGACTTGGTATATAATATACACGATAGCCCAGTATTAATAGGATTAACAATAATTGGTGGTTTAGTAACACTTAGCGCTATCTTTTTATTCAATAATAGACCTCTACAAAAAAGACTCTCTTACTTGGGTATAGTGATGGCTATCCTACTGCCTCTTATTGCATTCTTACTTATTTACAATGAACGCACCGGTGATGCTTTAAGCACCATTAATGACGACTTAGGAATATACCCTCCACTTGTGGCTTTGATCTTTGCCGTATTGGCAGGAAGAGCTATTGGTAAAGATGATAAGTTGGTGAAGAGTATGGATAGGTTGAGGTAGAACTAATTACGAATGTCGAATTACAAATTCGGAATGATACAAGCGTCGACAACTAATAAAAAATCTTAGCGCTATGGAGATTAAATCTATTCTAGAGAATATCATATGTAGTGCAGCAGCTCCTACCCCAAAGGTATTGGCTAATGAACATTATGTCTATTTGATTTTCTTTATAGAAGATAGTTCTGTTCATGATGCTGAGAACAGCCCTTTCAACAGAGTACCTGTAGATCAGATTACTTCTATCCGATTCAATAAATATGCAAAGTATAAGTTTGGTAGTCCTAATGATGAGATACTCGATGGATATTCCTATGATGATATAGGAATAGAGCCATTTTGCTTTCAAGAAATTTTAGATTCTAATTGGATTGAAGATCTTAGAGAATTGAGTGCTCTTGAACCTTTTCATAATGACGCCACTTGGGATGAATACCAGCATATCATAATTCCAATGAAAGATTCTTGCTTTGAAGTCATTTGTAAAGACTATACATTGATGAGTAAAACTTGTCAGACGATGAGAGAAGAAGTTTTGCGATTGGCTGAGTTGGTTTAATTAATTACAAATCAACCATGAGCATATCGAAGGATGTATTTTATTCTACTCTTCCTCCTGCACTTCATTTCCCAACTTCTTATCTTCTACGTTATCATTGAGAAAATCATTTAGTTTATCGATATTAAAACTAGATTGCATTTCACCAAATTCATTGATTTTGATATCGAAACCTTTAAGTTCATCGTGAACATTAGGCTTTCCTTGTTTTTTCATTTTCTTGGGCATATATGCATTACATTTTAGAGTGAAGATTTAATTCAATTCAGAATTAAGATCGAACCTCAGACTTTATCTTCTTGATCTCTTTAAGTCCATCTCTCATTCTAACTAACACCTCATCATGACCTAGCAATTCCATCATTTCGAAAAGATCTGGACCTTTCATCGTTCCTGAGGTAGCTAATCTAAGAACTGGCATGATTGCTCCAAACGATAATCCATTGTCTTCAATGTAACCTTTGATCGTATTCTCGGTACTCTCAGCACTAAAATTTTCTAAATTCTCAAGAGCTCCTGTCAATGCCACAAAGTGTGAGTCATTGACTTCCTTATACTTCTTAAGAATCATCTTAGCATCATACTCTGTAGGTGATCCAAAAAGAAAATTTCCAACCGTAGGTATATCGCCAACAGTCTCTACTCTCTCTTTCATCAATCCACATGCCTTAGCTAGATATTCGTCGCTATAGAAGGTACTTACCTCTGATCTGATCATTGCTGCTAGGACTTCATTTGCAGTTTTGATGATATATTGCTGATTGTACCATTTAGCTTTATCATAATCGAATCTTGCGCCGCTCTTCACAATACGCTTGATACTAAATGAATTTACTAATTCATCTAATGAAAATATTTCTTGTTCCGTACCAGGATTCCATCCCAGGAATGCTAAGAAATTAATCACTGCATCTGGTAAAAAGCCAAATTCTCTAAATCCGGAATATAACTCTTCGTCGTTACCTGGATTCCACTCTAATGGAAATACAGGAAGCCCAAACTTAGCTCCATCACGCTTACTCAACTTACCTTTACCTGTAGGCTTGAGTATCAAAGGTAGATGAGAAAACTGTGGTGCTTCCCAACCCATAAACCTATACATCAATACGTGATGTGCAGTACTACTGAGCCACTCCTCTCCTCGGATAACGTGAGAGATTTTCATAAGATGATCGTCTACGATATTCGCTAAATGATAGGTAGGCATTCCGTCACCCTTGAGTATCACTTTATCATCTAAGTCTTGAGTATTGAATGTTACTTCTCCTCTTACTAAATCAGTGATCATTACATCTTCGTTCTCAGGCATCTTGAGTCGAATCACATATTTGACGCCACTTTCCAGTTTTAATTTTACTTCATCAGCAGATAAGGTGAGACCATTTTTCATTTTAACACGAGTCTTAGCGTCATATTTCGCATTGGAATCTTGAGTTCGCATCGAATCTAAATCCGCAGGCGTATCCCAAGCATAATAGGCATTACCTTGCTCCACCATTTGAATAGCATATTTAGCATAAAAGTCCTTACGCTCAGATTGACGATAAGGACCATAATCTCCACCAAATCCTGGACCTTCATCTGGAGTCAATCCAAACCAATTCAAAGCCTCTACTATGTACTCTTCTGCTCCAGGTACGTATCTATTTTGATCAGTATCTTCTACTCGTAATATAAATGCACCGCCTGCATGCTTTGCAAACAGGTAATTGTACAATGCTGTACGTACGCCTCCAATATGTAATGGCCCTGTTGGACTCGGTGCAAATCTTACTCTTACATCACTCATAATGCTATATTCAATCATTAAATTTTAATAGTACTAATATCCAGCCTATTGACAATCTAAATTCAATTATCACCGAAACACATCCTATTCGATGCCTATTTTCCTAATTTTATATGGTTTACACAAAAAATATTCATCAAAAAGTCACATTTCTTCTGTTCTCGCCGTTATGAAGATGTAAAGTAATCCTATTTAAAGGATAATATCAAATACCTAGATGTACATAATTAAGACTCCGAAGCTCATACGAAAGCTATTTCCTAACTATTTGTGGAATAAATCTAGAAAGAAGCCTTATGTCTATTTCACTTTCGATGATGGACCGATACCAAAAGTCACACCTTGGGTTCTTGATACTTTAAAATCGTACGATATGCACGGCACCTTCTTCTGTGTAGGAGATAATGTACGCAAACATAGCAAGATATACAATAGATTAATTGCTGAAGGCCATAGCGTAGGTAACCATAGCTACTCTCATAAGTCTGGTTGGGGAAGTGATGTTGAGAAATACTTGGATGATGTAGAGCTATGCGGCTCGTTTGTGCAATCAGACCTATATAGACCACCATATGGTAGGCTTAAACCGCAACAAGCTGAAGCGATCAGACATCAATATCAGATAGTAATGTGGGATGTACTCAGTGGAGATTTTGATCAGAATATCACAGCAGAACAATGCTATCAGAATGTGATCCAAAATTTAAAACCTGGATCTATAATTGTTTTCCATGATAATATCAAATCATTTGTTACTTTGAAAGAAGTACTTCCAAGAGTAATGGAATATTGTCAATCACGAGGATTATCATCCAAGGGTATCAAATACAATAGTGTTAAGAAGGAACTGGAAATAGCCTAACTAAAACAAATCAAGGTATTAAATATTTTTTATTCGATTAGGGCAATCTCAATTCAGTAATAAAATCTTAAGCTTCTATATTATATTTATAACGATCAAGTCAAAGTGAGATTTTT
>TARA_B110000483_G_scaffold179566_1_pt1 | contig 11814 bp, 16 predicted proteins | sample TARA_B110000483 | Tara Oceans TARA_B110000483 (sample SAMEA4398176) | marine metagenome | biome: Polar Biome; feature: [SRF] surface water layer (ENVO:00010504); material: water (ENVO:00002006), including particulate matter (ENVO:01000060) such as... | depth 5 m
CCATATATGTATATATAATAAATAATGTTTTAATAAATAAAGACTATGACAAATAAAAAACCAATGACACTAACTAGTGTCAAAGTCAAAAGTGATTTATTCGAGAATTTTAAAATTGAATGTGTAAAGCGTAAATTTTCATTTCAAAAACTTTCCGATCGGGCTCTGTTTTTGTATCTTACAGATGAAAATTTTCGTAAACAAATTACTAATCAAATTAATCTTGAACTATAAATCTTACTTAAATGAATAAAGACTTTAAACATCTTCCTAAAGATCAAAGGAAGAAAATATTACTTATATGCGATGACATTAGAGTACATTCGGGTGTTGCAACAGTTGCTAAAGAAATTGTAATTCATACCGCCCACCATTTTAATTGGGTGCAAATGGCCGGAGCAATCGAACACCCAGATAAAGGAAAGGTTCTAGATCTTAGTGAACATATTAATGAACTAACTAATATCCCAGATCCTTCATTAAAACTTTATCCTCAAAATGGGTATGGAAGTGTTGAAATTCTTAGGGAATTAATCCAAATAGAGAAACCTGATGCCATAATGTTATTTACTGATCCTAGGTATTTTACTTGGGTATTTAATATGGAACAGGAAATTAGAAAAAATATTCCTATTACCTATTTAAATATTTGGGATGATTACCCTGCTCCTATGTATAATAGATCTTATTATGAGGCATGTGATTTATTGATGGGTATATCTAAACAAACTGTTAATATTAACAAATTAGTATTAGAAGATAGAATTAAAAATAGAATTTTTAAATATATACCTCATGGTTTAAATTCTAAAATTTATTTTCCCATTGATAAAAATGATAAAGAATTTAAAGATTTTAGAAAACAAATATTTGGGGGCAATATTCCAAAATTTACTATGTTTTTTAATTCACGTAATATCAGAAGAAAACAAATCCCAGATGCCCTATTAGCTTTTAGAGCTTTTTTAGATACTTTACCTTTAGAAGAAGCTTTACAGTGTAAATTTATATTACACACTGAATTATTAACAGATGCTGGTACGGATTTAGCAGCGGTACATGAATATATGTTTGGGGAAAAATATAAAGATTGTATATTATTTTCTACTCAGAAATTAGCACAAAAACAACTAAATTATTTATATAATATTGCTGATGTTCAAATTTTGTTAACTTCTAATGAAGGTTGGGGATTATCGCTTACTGAAGCTATATTAGCAGGTACACCTATTATTGCTAATGTAACAGGTGGGATGCAAGATCAAATGAGATTTGTAGATGAAAATGGAGAATGGTTTACCCCAAACCCTGATGTACCTTCTAATCACAGAGGAACTTATAAAGAACATGGAGAATGGGCGTTCCCAGTTTTTCCAACTTCAAGATCAGTTCAAGGTTCACCATCAACCCCCTACATTTACGATGACAGATGTTCATGGGAAGATGCCTTTGAAAAAATTAAAGAAGTTTATAATTTAACTCCTGAAGAACGTGAAGCTAGGGGATTAAAGGGTAGAGAATGGGCTATTAATGATGAAGCTGGTTTTACGGTAGAACATCAAGCTAGAAGAGTTGCAGACGCCTTTAATGAATTATTTAGTACGTGGAAACCCAGAGAAAAGTATGAGGTAGTTAATGCAAACGATTATAAAGGTAAATTTTTAAATCATAAAATAATATATTAATGAGTAAACCAAGATTTGTTATAAGTTGCCCATATGATACTTATTCAGGGTATGGAGCAAGATCAAGAGATATAGTTAAAGCTATTATTGAATTAGATAAATATGAAGTACAATTACTCCCTCAACGTTGGGGATCTACTGCTTGGGATTTTTGCAATAACCACCCAGAATGGGAATTTTTGTTAAAATATAAGGCTTCTAAAAATTGGAACTTAGTACAACCAGATATTTGGATGCAGATTACAATTCCAAATGAATTTCAACCTATAGGTAAATACAACATAGGATGTACTGCTGGGATAGAATCTACAGCTTGTAAGCCAGCATGGGTTGAAGGCTTAAACAGAATGGATATGAATTGGGGGTCTTCAAACCATACTAAAAATGTATTTGAAAGTATGAAGTTTGAAAAAAGACAAAAAGATACTAACCAAATTTTAGGAAATATTTCATCAACTAAACCACTTCACGTTGTATTTGAAGGAGCTAATTTAAAAATATATAAACCCCTAAAAGGTAAAAATAGCATTGACCTAAATAATATTAAAGAAAACTTTAATTATTTATTTGTAGGTCATTGGATGCAAGGTCAAATGGGACACGATAGAAAAAATGTTGGACTTTTGGTTAAAGCCTTTTATGAAACTTTTAAAAATAAAAAACAAAAACCCGGCTTAATCCTTAAAACGTCAGTAGGAGTTGACTCTTATAGTAGTAGAGATACTATCCTAAAAAGAATTAATGACATTAAATTAACTGTAAATTCTAAAGATTTACCCAATGTATACTTAATTAATGGTGAATTTGATGATTCTGAAATTAATGAATTGTATAATCACTCAAAAATTAAAGCTATGATTAGTTTAACTAAGGGTGAAGGGTTTGGTAGGCCTTTATTAGAATTTAGTCTAACAGGTAAACCCATTATAACCACAAACTTTTCAGGACATACTGATTTTTTAAATAAGAATTTTACAACTTTACTACCTGGAGAATTAGAAAATGTACATCCTAGTGCTGCCAATGACTGGTTAATTAAAGAGAGTCAATGGTTTAAAGTAAGTGATGCTCATTTAGGCCATACAATCCAAGATATGTTTTTAAATTATAAAAAATTTAAACTTAAATCTAAACAACAAGCTAGTTATTCCAAAGCAAATTTTAGTTGGGAAAAAATGAAAACATTAGTAGGTAAAATTTTAGAAGCAAATATACCAGAATTTCCTTCTCATGTTCCAATTAATCTCCCAGTGTTAGATAAAAACCCAGAACCTTTAAAATTACCTACTTTAAGTTTACCAACATTAAATAAATAAATATGAATTTTGATGAATTAATAATCTGTTCTAGATGTGGATCAGATGCTTGTTATAAACAAGAAGTTACTAAAGACATCTCAATCGAATTTTGTTACGGTTGTGGGTTCCAATCTAATTCTGTAATGAAAAAGGATAGTGAATTTTTAAACAAACAAATGGAAACCTTACCCGAATTATATAAAGTATTATTAGATGAGGAAGAAGATACAGGTAAAATATGGATGCCTTCGATAGTCAATGTAAAAGAAAAAGGAATGGTGTTTGCCAATGGGAGTGGGAGAAATAGTTGGGGTTGGTCAGCGGTTAAAGCAATTATAAATGAAGAGGGTGAATTTAAAACGGATATGACTACTATAAAAAATTTTAAAGAACGTGATTATATGGATGCTTTATCGTATATTGGAATAATACCAGAATAGATATGAAAATAAGTTATGCACTTTTAACCCACAATGAGGGTAAATATATTAAAAAATTATTACCTTTTCTTATAGAAAACAAACAAGAAGAAGATGAAATAGTAATTATTGATGACTATTCAGAGGAGGAATTAACAAAATCATTGTTAGAGACATATAAAAAGGATATTAAACTTTTTTATAGAGAATTTGATGGTGATCATACACAAAAGAATTTTTTAAATAGTAAATGCACTGGAGATTTTATATTTCAACTGGATGCTGATGAAATTGTTAGTAAGGAATTTATTGATTTTTTACCTAAACTTTTAGAATCAAATAGTAGTATTGATTTATTTTATTGCCCACGAATTAATACTGTATCCGATTTAACCCCAGAATATATAACTAAATGGGGGTGGAAAGTAAATGATAAAGGTTGGGTAAACTATCCAGATATGCAAATGAGATTATATAAAAATGATCCTAAAATTAAGTGGGATGGGTTATTACATAGTAAAATTATAGGTTTTAATACGTTTTCCGCTTTACCCCAAGAAGAATTTTATAGTATTTTACATTTAAAAGATTTAGATAGACAAATTCAACAAAATGAATTGTATGATAAAATAGAATCTAATGGGAGAACAAAATATAAGGTATGAAAATATTTGTAGACATAGATGAAACTATTTGCTTTTATGAAGATATTAGGGAATATCACTTAGCTAAACCTAATTTAGCTAATATAAATAAAATAAATAAGTTATATAATGAAGGGAATGAAATTACTTACTACACAGCAAGGGCAAGTGTACTCAAAAATAGACTAAAAGAATTTACAGAACTGACAAAAAACCAACTTAAAGAATGGGGAGCAAAACATCACCATTTAAGTGTAGGAGAAAAACCAGCATATGATTTACTTATATGCGATAAAACTAAAAGAATAGAAGAGATATGAGCAGACCAGTTTACGCAATTCCCCCATCATTTAAAAATGATAACTTAGATTGTAATTCTATAGTTAAATATTTAAAATATTTAGAAGATAAAGGCGCAGGTCGTGTATTAACTACAGCTGGTACTTCTCAATTTAACTTATTATCATTAGAAGAAGTATATTGTTTAAATAAATGTATAGTTCAAAACTTTAATAAAGAAAAAATATTAGGATTACCTGTTTTAAGTACCAAGCATTTATTAGAAGAAATTAAAAAACTAAATAATCTTAATGCTTCTAATACTAAAATTTTAATATTATTTCCTGAAAGATACTATTCGGATGAACAAATATTAGAATTTTTTACAAAAGTATGTCAATTTTCAAATTATCCTGTATACGTCCATGGAAATGTCCTTAGAAAAGGTAGAGGTGGTGTTTATGAATATAGTAATCAACTTCTAGAAAAGTTATCTAATATAGATAATTTTAAAGGTATGAAAGAAGAATATTCAAGTTTAGACTTAGCGATAAAAAATATCCAAAATTTAGATCTAGATATTATTGTAGCAGGAGGTAGTATGAGAAGATTTTGGACTTTAAGCCCATTTGGTGCAAATTCATTTCTAACAGGAGTAGGAAATTTTAACCCCCAACACTCAGAAGATTTTTATCTACGCTATGGATTAGGACATTATGAGGATTGTTTAGATATTATTAAAAATGTAGAAAATCCTCTATTTAAAGTTTTTATGAAAAATGGATGGCATGCCTCTATGAGAGAAAGTTTAAAACATATGGGTTATATTTTGGAAGACCGAAAACCTTTTATTACATTATCGAGTACAGAAAGAAAAGAAATTATTAAATCACTAAATAAAATAATATAATGAGTACATTTATTATAGGTCCTTGCAGTTTAGAAAATTATGAACTATCCCACAAAGTATTAAGTACTGTTTACCCTCATGTAAAAGATAAAGACTTTTATTTTAAGGGGTCATTCGATAAAGCAAATCGCAGTTCAATTACAGGGAAAAGAGGACCAGGATTAGAAGAAGGTTTAGAAATTTTTAAACAATTAAAAGAAGATTTTCCTGGTTTAAAAGTAACAACCGATGTTCATGAAACACAACAAGTAGAAAAATTAAGTGAAACAATTGATTTAATTCAAATCCCTGCTTTTTTATGTCGTCAGACGGATTTATTAGTAGAGTCTGCTAGACATTTTGATAAAGTAAATATTAAAAAAGGACAATGGATGAACCCCCAGAATATGGTTAAGGGGATTGATAAGTTAAAAAATACTAACCCTAATTGTGAAGTATGGTTAACAGAAAGAGGTACTGCATTTGGGTATTCTCAATTTGTAGTTGATTTTTCTAGTGTTGATTATTTAAAGGAACATTTTGATAAAGTAGTAATGGATTGTACCCATGCGGCTCAATTACCAAAACCTAATGGTAGGATGGGTGGTAACCCAACATTAGCAGCTAGATATTTCCAAACAGCTGAAATTTTTGGGTATACAGGAATATTCTGTGAAGCTCATCCTACACCATCACTATCTTATTCTGATGCTGATTCTGTATTACCTTTAGAGAAAATGGTAGAATTACTTAAAAATAAATAAAATGATTAAAACTTTAACTTCTGGAGCTACAATTAAAGATATGCACGATTTATTAAAATCAGATGGTGTATTTTTAGTAAATAAATACATAACTGGAGATTTGTTAAAGGGATTACATGATGAAGTATTAGGTTTATGTGAAAATCAAGGGGGACACTATGAATTTGGAAGAAACTATAGAGGTCCATCACTTTCTAATTTTCCTCCTTCTTCATATTTAACTAAAGTTTTTAATTCTGAATGGATGAAATCCCTTCACCAAATTTATAGAGGAACTGATCAAGGGTATTGTAGTTCTATGTATGCTACTTATGATTATAAAATTAATGAGGGATTAGCCAGAAATGGGTGGTTGCATTTTGATCGAGGAAATAGTCTTAAATTTTTTATATACCTTAATGATGTAGATAGAACTAACGGAGCATTTAGTGTGTCTCCAGGATCAAGAAGTAAGGGTCAAGAATTAAGAGAATCAGCTTGGGATGGTCAAAACTACAAAGAAGTATTAAATAGAATTGATTTAGATTATCCTGAATTAAAAGATGATTATCCGTTTGAATATGTAGAAGCAGAAGCGGGAACATTAATAGTATTTGATACTGACACATTCCATAAAGGAGGGGAATGTGAAGAAGGTAAGAGTAGATTAGTAGTAAGAGGGCATTGTAAATAATAAAAAAATGAAAATATTAAACGAATTGTGGGAAAAGGAAGACTTAAACATGAGGCATGTTATTGAAGGACTTTCTGAGGATAAGCAAAAAAGACACATTAATAACTTTAATAATTACTATATAAAGTATATTGATACTAAAAAAATTAAAAAATCTCTAGATTGGGGTTGTGGTGGTGGTTTACTTACTAAGGAACTACAAAAATTTTCAAAAGAAGTTCATTGTGTTGATGTTAGTAAAAAAAGTATAAAGAGTTGTATAAGTTACTCTAACCCTACAAAAACATATTTACTTGATGTTTCTCCCCTAGATTTAGATTTACCCCAAGTAGATTTAGTACTAGCTAATGCTATAGTTTGGCACTTTCCTAGCCTTCAATATTTTAAGGACGCTATAAGTAAATGGGTAGAATTAAATCCTAAATATATAGTCTTTAATACCAAAGCAATATCTGAAACATTAGAAACTAAAGATTATGCAAATAATATTTTAAATGCCTTAAAATTAAATGATAATGACGTTATAGATTTATTTAAATTAAACAACTATAAACTTACATCCCAAATATCAGCGTTAAACACTGCTCAACCTAGTACTTATTTTGTATTTGAAAAATTATGAAAGATATAGTAATACTTGGAGAATCTCACACCAGATCTTTTTCATATAGAAAGAATATATTACCTTTCTTTATGGGGAGTGGGAAAATAATTAATTTAGATAATATTAAATCTATTAATAAAGCCATTAATAATATTATACTTAAACTTAATAAAAAAGAATGTTTAATATTTTTATATATAGGTGAACCTAATTGTAGATATCCTATTAAAAATCATTGGACACCACATTGGGATGAGATCCAAAAAGGGTTAGATGTTAAGTCTTATGTAGATAAAGAATATTTACAAAATTGTATAAATAAGTATTCTAATTTAGAATTGAAGGATATAGATTATATTTTAACTCCAACAGGGGCTTATGATCCAATTCAACCCTCCTTATATTATTTTAATTCTTTATTAAAAGAAAAATTTGGGGATAAAGTAATAGATATTTTTTCTAAAACTATAGATGAAAATTTAAAAACTTTAGATAAATATAAAGCAAAAGATTGGGAAAAAGATCCAATTCACGTTAATTCTAGGATATCAGAAGATTTTTTACAAATATTGGAAGACAAAAATATAATTAAGGATGTAAAAGATTATGAATCAAATGTAGATGGGTATTTTGGCACTCATTTACTTAGAATACAAGATAAAAGCCAATTTGGGAGTTATATAATTAAAGATTAAATTAATATATGAAAAAACTATGTATTATTCCTGCTCGTGGGGGAAGTAAAAGATTATTAAAGAAAAATATTAAATTATTAAATGGGAAACCCTTAATATTTTATACAATAGATTCGGTACTAAAATCAAAAGTATTTGATAAAATTATATTTACATCAGATGATGATGAAATTAATAATACTGTTAAAACTAACTATTCCACAGACGTATTACAAATTATTAAAAGACCTAGTAAATTAGCATCTGATACTTCTAAAGTAATAGATACTGTATTATATTTTTTAGATGAAAGTTACGATCAAATTTGGTTAACATTACCTACTTCCCCACTTAAAATAAGCGAAGATTTTATTAATTCTTCTAAATTATTAGATAAGGATACAGACTCAGTATTGTCTTATACTGAAATGGAATTTCCACCTACTCTTGGTTTAAATGTAGGTCAAGATCACAAGTTAAGTGATTATGATAAATCTTCTCCATGGCAAAATGGTAATAGTAGAAGCCAAGATCATCCTACTGTATATAGACCCAATGGTGCTTTATATGGTTCTTGGACTTCAAAATTAAAAAATAATAAAAATTATTATGTAGGTTCAACAAAAGGATATTTTATGCCTAGAAATCGTTCTATAGACATTGATACTCAATTTGAATTTGATTTAGCAGAATTTATGTTAAAAAGATGAATATAAGTTTACAAAATAACCCATCGTTAGATTTTACTAAATTAGGTTCAATAGCTTTAGTTGGTAGTAGTGGTTGTATATTAAATAATGAATATGGTGATATTATAGATTCACATAATACCATAATTAGATTTAACGCAGCACGAGTAGTAGGGTTTGAAAAATATGTTGGGAGTAAAACGACTATTAGAATAATGAATGGGCATTGCTTCTCAGGAACAACAGATAAGGGTAGATTTGAAAAAAATGACCCTAATTATATCTCATCACTACATGGAGAACATTTTTTTATAAAAGGATATAATGCACAAGAATTCCATAAAGGAGTTTTAAATAATTTAAATAAAAATTATATAAACTTTTTTAGTCATGAGTTTATGGAAAAATGTGACAAATATGTAATCAAACATTCATCAGTTGGTTTTATGGGGTTAATAATGTCGGTATTATATTCAAATTCTATTTCTGTATTTGGTTTTGATCATGGGGAAATAGAAAATAGTAAAAGACATTATTGGGAAAAAGTTAATAGTGTTGGTCAAATGCATTCTTTTAATGATGAAAAAGAAATATTTAAAAAGTACGAATCAGAAGGAACAATTAAAATATACAAATGATAAAAATATATTATAGGTTATCTAACTTACAAGCAGGGGGAAATAAAGTAAAAATCCCAAATGCTAATAAACAACACTGTCTTCAAAATTGTATTAATGAGTTTGGTATAGAAAATATTACTATATTAGGGGATAGGTTAAACCAAGAAACCAAAAATTACGTTAATTCCCTTAATGTTAGATTAATTGAAGTAAATAATGGTACTGGGGCTGGTACTTTTAGAGATGCTCTGAATTTAGCTATAAAAGAAAATAAGGATGAGGATTTTGTTTATTTGCTTGAAGATGATTTTTTACATAAACCTAATTCTAAAAAAATATTATTAGAAGGACTTAATAAATTTGATGCTTATGTAACGTTATATGACCACCCAGATAAATATATGCCTATAGACAAAGGAGGTAATCCATTTGTTCAAGAAGGAGGTGAAGTTACTAGGCTGGTATTAACTGATTCCGTACATTGGAAAATAACAAATAGCACAGTTATGAGTTTTGCAGTCAAAGTATCTAGATTAAAAAATGATCTAAGTTTGTTACAAAAGTATTCATCAGAAAGAATGACTAATTCTTTTAAGTTTTTTCTGGAACTAAATGAAACAAAATCGATTCCTGTAATAAGCTCAGTTCCTGGTTATAGTACTCATGGAGAAGAATATTGGTTATCTCCTTTAACAAATTGGAATAAAATATGATAAGTTTAATAATACCCACATACCGTAATCCTGAATGTTTAGATATATGTCTTAAATCAGCAATAGAACAACAAAAAAACAAAAACGAAATTATAGTTATCGTTGATGGTTTTGCTGATGAAAGTAAAGAAATATTAGATAAGTATACTGAAGATATTTCAACTCTAATACTACCCCAAAATCAAGGGATGCAACAGGCTTTAAATTTGGGGGTATTTAATGCCACCAATGAAAGAATTTGTATAATAAATGATGATAATGTTTTATGTAAAAATTGGGATATAATAGTAAAAGAATCACTAGGTAAAAATGAAGTTGTTACTATAAACCAGATAGAACCTTCCCCAGGAATGTTTGGTAATCCATCTAAAAATTTTGGAACAGATCCAAAAGATTTTGATTATAAAGGTTTTATTGAATATGAAATTTCTATAAGAAAACAAAATAGCACACCCGATGGTGGAGTATTTCCCTTTGCTATGTGGAAAACAGATTATATGATTGTAGGGGGATTTGACACTCTATACCAGTCACCTTTTATATGTGATTGGGATTTTTTCCTAAAACTGGATTTAAATGGGAAAAAATTTAAGAGAATAAATACAGGTCATTTTTATCATTTTGTTAGTATGGCTACTAAAAAAGGCAAAGACAAAGAAGCAATGTCAGCATCAGAAAACCCAGCTGCTCATTTATTTATTTACAAGTGGGGTATCTCACCTCAACTTTTTCAAAATAATTCACACAACCCAAAAGATAATCAAATAATAAAAGGTATAAAATATGAGTAAAAATATATTAATAACAGGTGTAGCAGGTTTACTAGGTAGTAGGTTAGCTGATTGGATAATTGAAAACAAACCAGAATACAAAGTTATAGGGGTAGATGATTTAAGTGGGGGGTTTAAAGAAAATATTAATCCTAAAGTTGATTTTTGGCAAATGGATTTAGTAAATCACCCTATTGAAAATATATTTGAAGCACGTAATATAGATTATGTTTTTCATTTTGCTGCTTATGCTGCTGAAGGGTTATCACCATTTATACGTGGATACAACTATGATAACAATTTAAAATCCACAGCCCGCATAGTCAATGAATGTATAAAACATGACGTTAAAAGATTAGTATTTACGTCTACATTAGCGGTATATGGTCATGGAAGTGGAGGCATATTTGATGAAGATCAACAACAATTACCAATTGACCCTTATGGAGTTGCTAAATATGCTTGTGAGATGGATATTCAAATAGCAGGTGAACAACATGGGTTAGATTGGTGTATAATAAGACCTCATAATGTATATGGTGTTAAACAAAATATCTGGGACAAATACAGAAATGTACTTGGTATTTGGATGTACCAATATTTAAATAATGAACCAATAACAGTGTTTGGTGATGGCGAACAAACCAGAGCATTTAGTTATATAGATGATTCATTAGAACCCTTATGGAATGCCGCTATAAAACCTGAAGCGAGTAAAGAAATTATTAATTTAGGTGGGGTTAAAGAATATACTATAAATCAAGCAGCAGAAACATTAGTTGAAGTAATAAAGGAAGATGAAGGTTTAGATGATTTTAATATTGGTATCTTATATTTAGAGGGTAGACATGAAGTAAAACATCCAATCCCTACATGGCAAAAATCAATTGATATATTAGGGTTTGAACATAAAACTGATTTAAATGAGGGTTTAAAAGAAATGTGGAAGTGGGCAAAAAAACAACCTATGAGAGAAAGATTTGTATGGTCTAAATATGAATTGGATAAAGGAATTTATAGTTTTTGGAAAAATAAATAGTATGGATATAGGAATAATAGGTCAAGGATTTGTTGGCAACGCAGTTTACCAAAA
>TARA_B110000483_G_scaffold147656_1_pt1 | contig 11812 bp, 7 predicted proteins | sample TARA_B110000483 | Tara Oceans TARA_B110000483 (sample SAMEA4398176) | marine metagenome | biome: Polar Biome; feature: [SRF] surface water layer (ENVO:00010504); material: water (ENVO:00002006), including particulate matter (ENVO:01000060) such as... | depth 5 m
GTATTGTTCTTTATAAATGATCTTCCCTGAGATGTCAGTGATTTCTAAAATAACATTCTCAGCTATATTAGCATTATACATAACTACGAATGACTGTACAAACGGATTAGGATATATACTGACAGAACTTGTTATACCCTTTATAGATCTCGAAAGTATTTCTATGTCATCATTGTCAAGGATACCATTTGTTGCATGGCCAAGATTGTGAATATTTTGATTGTCATCAGTCATTATGAGTATTTCATCAGTCAGGTCTCCTAGTCTTACAGCGATGAAGTTTTTACCATTTATGTCAGATCCATTTATTGTAAAGTAGATGGCTTCCGGACAAGTTCCTTCGATGATTTCTTCAGGATAACTAAATGTATATGAAGCATCTACCATTACCCAGTTTTTCTTTGAGCTAAAAGAGTCACTAATACCATTAGCAAATTGTAATAACTCGCTGAGATCATTATAGTCGATATCACCGTCTTGATTAATATCTGCTGCTAGATATTGGTATGCAGTTGTGAGTAATTTTTTTCCTTGTAAGTGATGCAGTAATGCTTTGACATCTGCAAAATTAATGGAATTATAATTCGCATTATAGGCGGCTGTTAACATATATTCTACATCGCTCCTTACTGCTTGATTGATAGTATAATTGCCTTGAATATCTGTATTCACATTAGCTTCTCCGAAGTGTATTGTTTCATGGTTTCCATATGTTTGGACCTCTTCATAATGAGAGATCTCTTGCCAGTACCCATGATCATCTAAGTAAGTTTGTGTTACTAACTCTTGTTGAGTATTCCAACCTACCCATTCATCTATAATCGGAGTTGTGGAGACAATAGATACATTAGCATTGGCTAAACGCTCTTGGTTAGTAGGCATCATGATCATACCTGCTACATTGTACTGTTCAGGGTTATTACTAGGTTCGCAATTAGGGATGTTAGCGTTATTGTTTTGTATGATTATATTGACTTGGCAGTAGCTTTGATTGCCTTTATTATCTGTAACATACATATTGAGTATATTATCTCCTATTTCATCGCAAGTAAATACTCTAAACTTATCAGTTACATCTGGAGAAAATGAAAATTGCAATGGTTCATGACCACAAGGTGAGCTACTTTGCAAATCCAAATCTTTGGCCCAGATCTCAACCATACCGTTGTCTACTATTCCATCATTATTATCATCCATAGGCATAAGTGCAGTAGTGATCTCAGCTAAGCAATATGGAATAGGTCCAGCAGCATCTTTTACGACGATATCTATTGTGTGGAATACCCTGCCTGTACATCCATATCTAACTGTAAACATTACTTTAGTAGTACCTATTGGGTAAGTGCCTGAGATGTTGCTTTCATTGTTATCCGCATACGGCGAATTATTAGTGATATAAAAATCTTCACCACAAGCAGAAGGAGGAACAAATAATGGTGGTATATCTAAGTAGCTTCCTTCACAGTTAAATGAATTGAAATTGATTTCTTCTGCAAAATCTACCTCAGGAAGATCAGATTTAGATATCTTGATCGTCTGGACGAATGTATATAGTCCAGCTGGATTAGGTCCATCAATTCCTGTAAAAGTGCACCAGTCCATTACTTTGTGCGTGCGAAGTATCTTAGTGCATTGTGGTGTTATAGAAAATATCTGATCAGTATGGGCTATACCTATGAGACTACATTCTACATAATCATATGTTGGGTATCCATATTCTGATGGGAGATCTTCTGGTTGATAGGCTGGATTACATCCTGTAAGTTCGATAAATGGCTCTGGCCAGTGTATGTTGTATTCATTAAATTCTCCAGTAGCATCGACAGTAATAGTCTGTGAACACGACTGTAGATTCAAATTTGGATCCTCTACAGTCCATGTACGCACAATTGTACCTACATTACAGCTAGATAGATTATAGTTGACGTCGGGTGCGCCAGCATCGTGATCGCCATCATAGTCATGGTAATACGCATTACCATATATACTTAGATCCCAAAGTTCGTCTTGACAATCTACAGTGACATCTGCAGGGCAATAGATAGAGAATAAGTCTTCTTCTGCCATTACAGAAGTACTAAAAGCGAGAGTTGTGAGCAGTATGCATAGCAGTGCCCATCCCTTCATGAGGGTAGAGGTTGTTTTCATATTGTTTTGAACCTTTATAACGGGTGATAAAAATTGGCCGTAGGTTGGACCAGCGCATTACACATTAAAACAAATATACATATGTTATTTGCATTGTATCAGTGTTTTGTGTTAAAATGTGCAAAATAGGAGATTGCCCCGAAACAATTAAAAGTGAAATAATCGATCGTTTGGATTAAAATAAATAGAGGGCATTATAGTTGATGGATTGTAAATAAAGATTTGTAGGATTTCATCTAAAATATAATTAAGTGATTCATAAGAGTAAGCAGAATAGGTTTGTCATAAGGACCTTGAATATGAAAATGCTCGTATTTACAACATTTGTGATATCTTAATGCCAAGAAAACGAAAAAAATAATGAACGCAATATTAAGAAATGTATTAGCAGTGATAATTGGCATAGCAGTAATGATGTTTGTTAATTCTAGCTTAATTCAGGTCAGCGCTTCTATAATACCACCGCCTGAAGGTGTTGATCCTATGGATATCGAAAGTATCAAAGCTAACTTTGATAAATTTACACCTAAGCATTATTTCGTTCCATTTTTAGCTCATGCTTTAGGTACTATTGCTGGAGTTGTTGTAGGATGTTTAATAGCCGCATTACATAAATTTAAAATAGCAATGGGTCTTGGTATCGTTCATCTATTAGGAGGGATAGCAGCAGCTTTTATGATTCCCGCACCAGTGTGGTTTATTGTGGCTGATCTTGCACTCGCATATATCCCAATGGCTTGGCTCGGTGCAAAACTGTGTGGAGCGAAATAAATTTCAGATTACAATCTAATTATTATTCCACCTTGGAGTTATGTCCAAGGACTGTTAGATTTTCAGTTAGTAAGTTACATTTGCAGGTATAATTACTATCATATATGTTCGGTAAAGCCGTATTCGATCAATATTTAGAACAATTTCCAGCTATTCTTTTAAGTAGGGAAGAGCTACCTAACTTGTATATGTGGGATGCCCAGCAACATTTTGCTCAGATCTGGGATATTGAGAGGCTGGATTTTGATGCGATGTATGCGGAGAGTCTTCATAGTACTATATCTAATAGACTATGGACAGGAGTAGATTATCATCCTAAGGAATCGATGATTTCATTTCTTAGGTATGAAAAAGAATTCATAAGAAGCATGTTTCGTGACTTATTCAATGAAGCCAAAGATTTGCAGATGCGCATATCTCGGTTCATCTTTCATTGCGATGAATTAGGTAAGCAAATCAAAAAGAAAGAACCTAAGTTTTTACATCATTATCATGACGAGCAGATAGTAATGGCTTACCTAGCATTACATGACCCTCAGCGCTATGTATTTATTGATATACCTTCATTTAGAAAAGCGATGGAGGCAATGCAGGCGCGAAATATTCCTGAGTACATTACTATAGAAAGCTATACTAAGCTAATGAGGATCATTCAAAAATTCATTTTGACTGACCCTTCATTGGCCAATGGATATCGTACGCTATTTCCAAATCCTAAGTTGTATGTTGGAGGAAGTATGCTGATAGCATTAGATTTTGTGCAGAGTGCGAAGTGATTTTCGTGCTTTGGTTAAGAGTTCAAGCAGTCCTTCATTTCAACAATTCAATTATTTACTATAATATTCCTATCTAAAGGGTATTTTTTGAATAAATAGGTATAATATGCATTGATGCCCTGTATAAAATAGGGTAGGTGAATAAAATTTTGGTAATTTATGGTGACTAACCCTCTTAAAAGTATATTTTTGCATCTGCTTAAACGAATGTTGGGTTTTCGAGCCACAGCAGTTATGTTTCAAATACATAAATCGCAATTAAACAAAATGTTCATGGTCATCTAAACTGTCTAGAATACAGCCATTAGGTGTTGTATCAAGTATATTAAAGATGATCCAGAATTAAAAATTATCAACACACATGGCTACATTAAGATTCAGAGCATTACAGGATTCAGCAAACAGATCACCTGTTCAGGTAGATGAGATCTCAGATACTAGATCAGAGCTTTTCGGAGCTAACGTATTTGACAAGAGAGCGCAGAAGCACTTCATGACCAAAGAAGGATACAAGGCCGTAAGATCTGCTATCGATCACGGTACTAAGATAGACCGTATGATCGCTGATCAAGTAGCGGCGTCGATGAAGACATGGGCTCTCTCTAGAGGAGCGACGCATTATACGCACTGGTTTCAGCCTTTGACAGGTACTACAGCAGAAAAGCATGATGCATTTTTTGAGCCTATTGGAGATGGAGATGCTATTGAAAAATTTGCAGGGGGACAATTAGTGCAGCAAGAGCCAGATGCATCTTCATTCCCTAATGGAGGAATCCGTAATACATTTGAAGCGAGAGGATATACAGCGTGGGATCCTACATCGCCAGCATTCGTAATCGGTACTACATTATGTATCCCAACGATATTCGTATCATACACAGGTGAGGCATTGGATATGAAGACTCCTCTACTAAGAGCTTTACAAGCCGTGGATGCAGCAGCAACCGATGTATGTAAGTACTTCGATAAAAACGTAAAGAAAGTAATCGCAACGCTCGGTTGGGAACAGGAGTATTTCTTAATAGATAGTGCACTTGCATCGGCTAGACCAGATTTAACTGCAACAGGACGTACATTATTAGGCCACTCTCCAGCCAAAGGTCAGCAGCTAGATGATCATTATTTTGGATCTATACCTGAAAGAGCACTCGCTTATATGAGAGATCTTGAGATAGAATCTATCCAACTCGGAATACCAGTGAAAACTAGGCATAATGAGGTGGCACCTAACCAGTTTGAGCTGGCTCCATTATTTGAAGAGGCTAACCTTGCTGTGGATCACAATTCATTATTGATGGACGTGATGGAGAAGGTAGCATCTAGACATAATTTTAAAGTGTTGTTTCATGAGAAGCCATTTGCGGGTATCAATGGATCAGGAAAACATAATAACTGGTCATTAGCTACGGACACAGGAATCAATCTATTGGCACCAGGTAAGACTCCAATGAGTAATCTGCAATTTTTAACATTCTTTATCAATACGATTAAAGCTGTATATACACATGCAGATTTACTAAGAGCGACTATCGCTTCTGCAAGTAATGATCATAGACTTGGAGCTAATGAGGCACCTCCTGCGATTATTTCAGTATTTATCGGACAGCAGTTATCTAAAGTATTAGATGATTTAGAGAAAGTATCGAAAGGTAAGATCACACCAGAAGAAATGACTGATCTAAAACTTAATGTGGTAGGAAAAATTCCAGATGTACTTCTAGATAATACAGATAGAAACAGAACTTCACCTTTCGCCTTTACTGGCAATAAATTTGAGTTCAGAGCAGTAGGATCTACTGCTAATTGTGCAGAGCCAATGACAGTATTAAATACTATTATGGCTGACCAGTTGATTCAGTTCAAAGCTGAAGTAGATGCAATGTTAAAAAAGGATAAGAAGATGAAGAAAGATGGTGCGATATTTAACGTACTTCGAGAATATATAAAATCATCCAAGGCTATTAGATTTGAAGGTGATGGATATGGCGAACCTTGGGTAAAAGAAGCGAAGAAGCGAGGACTCAATAATTTCTTAAATACGCCAAGAGCATTAGCTGCAAAAGTAAGTAAAGAGGCTTTAGCTCTTTATGAAAAGCATGGTGTAATGAATCATGTAGAGACAGAAGCGAGATACGAAATCGACTTAGAAAATTATGTAATGAAGATGCAAATCGAAGGTCGTACATTAGGAGATATCGCAGGAAATCACGTCATACCTACGGCGATCAAATACCAGAATGTAATCCTAAAAAGTCTTAGAGGTCTGAAGGAGATATTCGGCATAGGATATAAAAAGATGGCATCAGAGCAGATAGAATTAGCAAAGGCTATATCCATACATATCAATGGTATTTCTGCTAATGTAGATAAGATGAATGCTGAAGGCGCAAGAGCTAATAAATTGACGAAATTAGATAAGCAAGCCATTGCTTATTGTGATAAGGTAAAGCCTTACTTTGAGACTATCAGAGTACATTGTGATGCATTAGAAATGATGGTTGATGATGAGATTTGGCCGATGGTTAAATATAGAGAAATGTTATTTACCAAGTAGCAATTTGTAACACGAGCAATTATTGTTAGTTGTATATAGATTAAAATACCAAGTACAATATCCCGTTCAGCGAAAGTTGGATGGGATTTTTTGTAGATAAATTTATCATTTTATTTAAGTCGTATAGTAGCAAATTTCATCCACCAAATATTATATCAGCACCAGTAAGTTTAAGATTAATTACCCATTTTTTGTTTGATTCCTTTCTAATATTTTTTAGAAATTTGATAAACTGTTTTTGGCAGCTATCTTATCGCAATGTGAATATTTATCTTTTATACATATTAATTCTTGGTTTGAAGAAATGTTAGAGAGTATTAATAATTGGAAAAAGTATTTTTATCATAAAAGTTGGGTTTGTTTGAAAATATAAGCGTGACAAATTAAAAGGTTTACTGTATGAATTTTACATTATCCAATTCTTGATTCAGTAAAATTGTACTGATCACATTTTTTACTTATTTAGATAAATTCCAAATAATGCAACTCTGTTAACCCCTATTGGCTAGCTATTCGATATATTTTAGCTTTGCGTTAAATTTAAAGGATAGATTTCGACCTTAAAACATTCGAGTACAAGTATATAAAACATACATATGATTTGGATTACAAATTTTTTTAGTTCTAGTATAGGCCGTAAAGTGATTATGAGTCTTACAGGATTATTCCTTATTACATTCCTCATAGTTCACCTTGTAGGCAATTTGCAGCTGATTGCAGGCGATCAAGGACAGGCGTTTAATCAGTACGCATACTTCATGACAACTAATCCGCTGATCAAGTTTGTATCTATCGGATTATATGTGATGATTTTACTGCACGCAGTATTAGGTCTTGTGATCTATCTCAAGAATAAAACAGCTAAGGGCACCAAGCCTACAGCTAGGAATAAAGCTGATGTAAAGTGGGCTTCAAAGAATATGGCGCTACTTGGGACATTAATTCTATTCTTTCTTATTGTACACATGGGCGATTTTTGGTTTAAGATGAAGTTTACGGATACGATTCCATTAGTAACTTATGATGGATGGGAGCCGATCAAGAATCTATATGAGCAAGTGACTATCACTTTTGATAACCCATTATTTGTGGTGAGTTATGTTTTCAGTATGCTAGTTCTTGGATTTCACTTATGGCATGGGTTCGGTAGCGGATTCCAGACATTAGGTCTTAATCACAGTAAATACAATAAGCTCATCGATGGCATAGGCAAGCTTTTAGCGGTTGTACTTCCAATCGGATATGCAATCATACCATTGTATTACTATTTCGTAATGAGATAATTCTCTCTGCAGACCTACATCCTTTTGATATACTTTATAAGATATATATTATGAATTTAGATAGTAAAATACCAGTTGGAGCACTCGGAGACAAATGGACAGACTATAAGGCTACCATGCCTCTAGTGGCGCCTAATAACAAGAGAAGACTAGATGTAATTGTCATTGGAACAGGGCTCGCAGGAGCTTCCGCAGCGGCGACGATGGGTGAGCTAGGATATAATGTCAAAGCATTTACATTCCACGATAGTCCGCGTCGAGCGCATAGTATCGCTGCTCAAGGAGGTATCAATGCCGCAAAGAACTATCAAAATGATGGAGATAGCGTATACAGACTATTTTATGATACGATCAAAGGCGGTGATTACAGATCTAGAGAAGGTAACGTACACAGATTAGCTGAGGTAAGTGCTGATATCATAGATCAGTGTGTAGCACAGGGCGTACCATTCGCTAGAGAATATGGTGGGCTATTAGAAAATAGATCATTTGGTGGTGTGCAAGTATCACGTACATTTTATGCGAGAGGCCAGACTGGTCAGCAGCTACTCATTGGTGCATACTCAGCATTGTCACGTCAGATATCTACAGGTAAAGTGAAAATGTATAATCGTCATGAGATGATGGACCTTGTGATGGTTGATGGCAAAGCGAGAGGAATTATAGCGCGTAATCTATTGACTGGTGAGTTAGAGAGACACTCTGCACACTGTGTTGTATTAGCGACAGGAGGTTATGGTAACGTATTTTACTTATCAACTAATGCGATGGGATCCAATGTGACTGCTGCATGGAGAGCAGTAAAAAAAGGAGCCTTGATGGCCAATCCTTGTTTTACACAAATTCACCCAACATGTATCCCAGTATCTGGAGACTACCAATCTAAGTTGACACTGATGTCAGAGTCACTGCGTAATGACGGTAGAGTTTGGGTACCAAAGAAAAAAGAAGATGCAGCGGCTATCCGTGAGGGTAAGAAAACAGCTCTCGACATAGCAGAAGAAGGCAGAGATTATTACTTAGAACGTAGATATCCAGCATTTGGCAATTTAGTTCCTAGAGATGTAGCATCTAGAGCAGCGAAAGTTGCTTGCGATGAAGGGAATGGCGTTGCTCCAACTGGACTAGCTGTATATTTAGATTTTGAATCTGCTATTCAGAGATACGGTAAGTCTGCTGCACACTCGCAGGGTTTTGATGAATCCGATCAGGTGCTCGTCAAAAAACTGGGTAAAGAAGTAATCGCTGAGAAGTATGGTAACTTATTTCAGATGTATGAAAAAATATCAGGAGAAAATCCATATAAATTTCCAATGAAAATATATCCTGCAGTTCATTATACAATGGGTGGACTATGGGTTGATTACAATTTACAGACTAACGTAGAAGGTCTATTCGCTTTGGGTGAGTGTAATTTCTCTGATCATGGGGCTAATAGGCTAGGAGCCTCTGCACTCATGCAAGGACTTGCTGATGGATATTTCGTGATTCCTTATACTATCGGTACATTCTTATCAAAGGAGATTCGTACACCGCAGATCGCCAACGATACTCCGGAGTTTATGAAGGCCGAGAAAGAGACAGCAGATCGTATCAATACATTAGCTAATAGCAATGGATCACAATCAGTAGAGAGCTTTCATCGTAGGCTTGGTAAGATTATGTGGGAATACTGTGGAATGTCTCGTAACGCTGATGGCCTGATCAAGGGTCGTAAGATGATACGTGAGCTCAGAGAAGAGTTCTACAAAGATGTATATGTACCAGGAGACGCGGATGAATACAACCCAGAGCTTGAAAAAGCACTAAGAGTAGCAGACTTTATGGAACATGGAGAGCTTATGATTCTAGATGCGTTGGATAGAGAAGAATCGTGTGGTGGTCACTTCCGTGAAGAATATGTAACTGAAGATGGAGAGGCTAAACGTAATGATGCTGACTTTACATACGTATCTGCCTGGGAGTGGGATGATAATGATCCTAAGCTACATAAAGAGGAATTAGTATTTGATAATGTAGAGTTGAAAACGAGGTCCTATAAATAAATAGTATTTGGATTTCGAAAAGCTAAATTTTGAGAGCAAGCAGGATTCATTTCTGCTATTTTGAAAAATAAATGATTAGATAAATTTGGTGAGTTAGTTAAATGAAGAATTGAGTATCTCGATTTCTCTTTTTTCGATCTCCCTCAATCTATAATAAATATGAAATTGACACTAAAAGTCTGGAGACAGAAAAACAGTAAAGCGAAAGGAGCACTAGAATCTTACCAAGTAGAAGCTAGCGAACATATGTCATTCTTAGAGATGATGGATGTACTCAATGAGCAACTCATCGTTGAAAAAAAATCTCCTATTACATTTGACCATGATTGTCGTGAAGGTATATGTGGATCATGTAGTATGACGATCAATGGAAGTCCACACGGACCTCAGACTGGCACAACTACATGTCAGTTGCATATGCGTAAGTTCAAAGATGGAGATACTATCGTGGTAGAGCCTTGGAGGTCAGGATCGTTTCCTGTTGTCAGAGATCTTACTGTGGATAGAAGTGCATTTGACCGTGTCATACAGTCAGGTGGATTTATTTCTGTCAACACTGGACAGGCGCCAGACGGTAATGCAATTCCTATTGAAAAAGACTTAGCGTCTAATGCATTCGATGCTGCAGCTTGTATCGGTTGTGGAGCCTGTGTAGCCGCATGTCCGAATGGGTCAGCGATGCTCTTTACAGCCGCTAAAGTGTCTCACCTTAATCAACTGCCACAAGGGGAAGTTGAAAAGACAAGACGTACAGCTAGTATGGTAGCACAGATGGATAAAGAAGGATTTGGTATGTGCTCTAATGTAGGCGCATGTGAAGCTGAATGTCCAAAAGAAATATCAATAGAGCATATCGCTCGTATGAACAGAGATTATGTAGCCAGTATATTTGGAGGTAAGTAATAGCAAGTTCTAGAAACTATGAAAAGCTAGCTCATTCAATGAAAGTTGAGTGGGCTTTTTAATTTCGAGACAAATATTAAAAAATGGTTTCAATTTTTATTGTTTGTCTAATCTAGGATCTTACCCTTTTCGCTCTCTGTAGGTATTCGACACACATCACGTTTTTCAAACCAACTGTATCGGTTCTTAGCAATTATATTGTAAATAGGATCTCTTATAAATCGAGGAATCAATTTCAGCCAAATAACAAATTTCCAAAATCCTCCAACACTTGAAAGTGCCATTAGAGCAGCATTAGATCGAGTATAAACTTTCTTATCAGTTTGAAATATGAGTGAATCAATATTGTTGTATAATTCTTTTTTGAGATTTTCTTTAGCGGTCTCACCTTGAAGTGCTGCGTACTGTAAGCTATGATTAAAATCTTTACTAATAAGAAAGTCAACAAATCCATTACATACACTACAGATACCATCAAAGTATACTATACCTGATTGCTTGGGTTGTGGATCAAACCATTTAAATAATATTGAAACCGATTGTATCATATTTAATGTATAAATACGCTATAATCTCGATTGTTGCAGGAATTCATTTTTATTATTTTAAATTTTGACGGTCTACATCAATTCTCTTTAAATTAATGTAGAGATTATCTAATGAAGATTATTAAAAGGTTATTCCAAATACAAATAGTTATTTCACGAAATATAAATCAATAGTTGCCAGAGGAAATAGAATAAAATATGAATCTTTTGTATCAGATTTATTTAATAAATATATAAATTTTAATGGTGAGAAGAGAGAATCTAAAAATTATGAGTCTACTACTTCCGACCTATTACCTCTATCATTAAAGGAGCTTGTAATGTAGCACCAGGTACATCTTCGAGTTCTCTAAATTCTGATAGAGCAATATCCACTTGCTTTTGGGTTAGTTTACCCATACCGACTAGTTTAGGAAGATAGGTATTGAAAAATGATTTGGGCCAATTCCAATCATGTTCATGTGATCTAGCTTGTTTGGTCATATGCCGAGTAGAGATTACTTCTAATCCTAACTCATGAAAAAGACTGGGTACTTTGCGTCCGATATCTAGATTCCCTCCATGGTCACTCATACTTTCTCTGGCTTGTCTTGTCGCGTGGTATAGATTTTCTCTGTATGGTTCTGTTTGTAGTAAGGTCCAATCATAATATTCTTGTACTGCGAATGTAGCTCCAGGTTTCATAGCGTTGATTACCTTTTGTAATACGTCTTTTACGTTTGGTAGCCAAGCCAGTGCCCATCTCGTATATACACCATCAAGCGAATTAGGTTCAAGGTCCATC
>TARA_B110000483_G_C18206522_1_pt1 | contig 11791 bp, 15 predicted proteins | sample TARA_B110000483 | Tara Oceans TARA_B110000483 (sample SAMEA4398176) | marine metagenome | biome: Polar Biome; feature: [SRF] surface water layer (ENVO:00010504); material: water (ENVO:00002006), including particulate matter (ENVO:01000060) such as... | depth 5 m
CTCCTTTTAATATTTCAAATCCTTTATATGAAAAATATACATGAATTATTGTATAAAAACTTAATAAAAGTCCATCTTTATGAAATAAATATTTTGAGATATATGATGTATCAATTAAAAACAAACTGATGAATATTATTGTAGAAAAACGATATAACATTTTTTTTAAAAAGGAAATATTAACTAATTTTATAAATACTGGATATGTTGATAATATTATTTCAGATATGATTTTTGATAAAATACCCTGAATCATCATTATATTATATAAATATAATAATTAAAATAAAAATTATAAAATTATTTGTGTATGGACAATCTATTAATAAAATATTCTTCAATACTTTTATTATTGTCTAATTCAATATCTTTTTCTATATCTTTTTTAATTTCTTTATCCTTTTTAATTTCTTTCTTTGCTTCATCGACCCTTGTTTCATGTAATGCTGTTTTTACAACTTTTTCTTTTGATATATCATCACTAAATAAAAATTTATAATATATTATATACACAAACATATAAATTAATAATAATGTTAATAAAAATTCAATTAATGCATGTAAAAATGCATTTTTTGTTTTAAATACATTTATTATTATGATATTCGATAACTTATTTAATAAATTATTAAATGATAATGCTAATGTAAATCCAATCATATAGGGAATTAAATTAAAATCAGAAAATAATGATTTAAATGATTTACCTATATCAGAATAATTCTTTTTTTTTACTTTTTTATCAACATATAAATTAATTTTTTCAGTTGTTAAATCAGTCATATTACTTTATAATTATAAAAAAATAAAATAATAAATAAACTATTATTTATATTAAATAATAATCTTATTTATTATAAATGAAACTAGTTCCTAAAAAATATCTTCGCAGAAATATTATAGATCTTAAAGAAAAAATTCCGAGTGAATTCGGACGATTTATAATGGCTTTAAGAAATTTAGAATTATCTGAAGATTGGTCAAGAATATGTGGTATTCACGGGAATACATTTAATTTAGAAGATAAAGAAGTAAAATGTCCGACTGACCCAGTTATCGTTGAAAAAATTGGAAATACACCTGATGAACCATTTTATTGTGCTCATAGTGAAACTAAATTTGCTGCTTTTCACACACCTTATGTTTATCAATTTGAATTATTATTAAATAAATACAATAGTTCAAAAGATAAAAATTATATTGCTTTACCCTATTTATATTTAGAAAATAATGGGTCTGATTATTCATTTATGAATGAAAAAGAAATTATTATTTTATTTGATGATGAATATATTAAAATAGAAAATCCATTAGCTGCACAAAATGTATATTATTTCAACGAAAAAGGAGAAAAAAAAATAGTACAAAGAAATGGTTTTTTAACTCCTCAAAATGACGCAGAAATTAAAAAAGTAAAAACAACAGATAAAGAATTCAATAATGTAATGTATTCTAAACGTTATCCTACTTTCAGTTCAAATACATTATTTGATAATGTACTCAAAGAATTAATTCATTTTAATCCTTTAGAAATTCCCCATAATAATCTGCATGATATTATAGGAGGTTCTGGAGGTAATATGAGTGAGGTATCTATATCAGCTTATGACCCACTTTTTTGGCTTCACCATTGTAATGTAGATAGATTTTTCTATAATTGGGTGTATAATAATACAGATGGGTTTAAAAATAAATTAAGTTCTCCTCAAATCCCTGAAAAAACATTAAAAGATACGTTATCACCATTTTTTAATGATGATGTTTATAACAATAAATTTAATGAATATAATTACGGATGGCAAAATGGAACTTTAGATTTTTTAAAAGTAGAAAATATGCTTGAATTTGAAAAATTTCCATATTCATATAATAAAATTGATATAAAACCATATAATCCATCAAAAATAAATGTTGAACTTCATGGTATTCCAATCCCTAAAGAATCTATGCTTATTGAAGTCTTTTTAATTCCAAAAAATACTACATTAAATTCTGATAACAGAATGGATTATATAGCTGGTTCAACTGTATGGCATGGTATTAATAGACACACAAAATGTTGTAAAAGATGCAATAAGTCACGTACAAATTTAAAAATTGATATTGAAGATTATATTTTAGAAAATAATATAAAATTAGATGATTTAAAAGATTATGAATGGTTTATTGAAGGACAAGGAAGATTACATCAACCAAATAATGATAATAATTTTATAATTTATAGTCAAGATGAAATTGTACAAGATGGAAGTATTTCATTAATCATGGTTTTAAATAATTAATATTATAATTTACAAATATATACACTAAATTAATGATTCATGTGATACATTCTGACAAGCCTTGTCTAAGTTATGTCTGCATTCTAACCAACTTACATTAACTCTTTGTCCATCTTCATCAGATTTAAATGTTCCAATTACTTTAAAATAATAAGATTTATGCGTTCCAATAAAACCCTTTGTTACCTCAAATTTTATTATTGATTGTGTGCTATTATCATTAATATGAATCAAGTTTTCACTTATTTCATATTCTTCTAAAGAAATTTGAATAACATACGGCAATTCTTGTTTTTCAGTTTTTACAACATATAATTCAAAATAATTATCATCGACTTTAAAGTAAGAAATACGAATTTGTTCTTTAATTTTTGAATCAATTAAATGAATATTATCAAAAGTATTATATATATAAAACCAATGCAAAAATATTTTAGAATCATCATAATAGCTTTGATTTAATTCTTTTTCTTTGTCATGTTCTTTAACATAATATTCAATTTCACAGCATTTTAATGACTTTCCAACATTGTTGTAAATTTCCATATTTATATAGATTGCGCGGAATATATTAAATTTGTAAAAAGTTTCAATTTTTATTAAATATTAATATCATTTTCACTACATATTTTACTGATTATATTTGAATATTTTTTTTTTATTGTTTTATCTTTATTATTATTATACATTTTCATATAACCAGTTAAATATGTATTTTTTTCAACTTGGTCTGGACGCCCATTTTTAATTTTTTTTTTATATTCTTCTAATGATTTACCCCAATAATGATTTATTTGAATTAAATTTACTTTTCCTAATGGGTTAAATGGTCCTTTTATAACATTTTTATCTGGATCTATAGATTTAGTTGAGTCAAGTGTCATAACATAGTGAGGATTATCGATATCAGTAACATATTTCGGCTGACATATTGTTTTTATGTGTTTGTATTGTACCTTTTCATAATCTTCACATCTTACATAATTATCTATTAATAAACCTTTTTGTTTGTCAACATGTCCATTTGAACCAAACATCACCCAATTTATTCCAATTGCTTGATAATCTTCATAATCATTTAAGAATTCTCTTACTGTAAATTTCTTTTTAGGTAAAATAAATTCATCCGCATCTACAATAATTAACCATTTTGTAATGTCCCTTGTCTTTTGAATACATTCTTTATAAATTGGCATTTGAATACATTTTCCAGGATAATCAATAATTGTACAGCACTTTTGAAATATAGGTTCTTTTAATACTTTTTTCAATGATTTTTTACTTTCATTATCATATAAATAAAAATGTTCAACACCTTGAATAATATAATAAATTAGAAATTCTTTAATGTATCTTTCATTTTTTATTACACAACATAATGATAAATAATACTTCATATTTATTAATTGTATATTTATTTAATATTTTATATTTATTTAATTAAATAACAACTATAAAATAGTTATTTAATATTTTCTATATTTTTTATTAAATATATCAATATAATATGAATAAAATCATTATTTAAAATAAATTAACGCTCATAATTACAATATTTACAATAATGAAATATTTCGCCATAAGGACCTTCTTCTCTTTCAGATACCCATATGTGTTGTCCATTATTTATTTTTTTACATTTTTTATACTTTTCACATATTGTTTTTTCTATTTCTTCTTCTAATTCTTTAATTTTGTCAATATATTCATATTTAATTTTTTTTAAATTATTTACTTTTTCATCATAAGAATTTAATTCATTCATTATACTAGTATATGTTTTTACTAACTATTCATTATATATTATAAACTTCTTTTTAAAATGCTTTTTATTTAAAAATTTAATTTAATATGGCATTTTGGACATGTTTCATTTTCTTTGTATTTATACGTAATAATAAAATAATATTCATCAGAATTCATATGATTTAAAATTTTTATTTTTTTATTTTGAATTACAATATAATTTTCTTTGATTTCATTTTCCTGAAATAATATATATTCATCATGACTAATATTCTTAATTTCTGGGTCTGGTTGTTCATATTCAAAATTAAATACTACTTCAAAAAAATTCTCATTAATTTTTATTAAATAATGTTTTGTAATCCTGATTACAAAATGATTATCTGAATTATACATACCAACTAGTAAAAAATCTATTCCATTTTCATTAACATAATTATCTTTATTTGAGATATCTATGCCATTTTTATATATATTTTTAGCCATACTCCATTTATGACTAGTTAATTGTCTGACTAATTCAGGACGTACTAAATTTATATCATCATTGTTTTCTATATTAGTTGTAGTTTCCATATTAATTATGTTTTTAAAAATTTAATATAAATATATCAATTTTTATTTTATTTTTTAATAAATAAAGTAATTAATGGGACATCTGATACATTTTCACTTTTATGTCCATATATATCACTAATTTCTTGCCCAATTGGACATACATCATTTGAATAAAAATGTTGTCCTGGTTCAAAAATTTTATAAGTATCATTTCTTAATGTTATTTTCATTTGTCCTTGTAAAATAAATACATATTGTGGTTCTTTTGTACAATGAAATTCACTATGAAATCCAGCTGGAGAATGTCTTATTTGATGTCCTTTAGAATCCATTATTTCAGACAATTTAGTAATAGAATCACCTTCATTTAATGGTAATAACTCTTCTTTCCAATATGCATATCCATCATTTCCTGTATTTAAATTATTTAATATAAAGTATTTTACATTATCTTTTAAGAATATCATATATATTTATTGCTTAAAATAAAAAATTGATTTTTACTTATTTTTTTTTAAATAAACAAGAATATGGTATGTATTCCCGAAAATATTTCTAATAATATTGATTTAAATAATCCTAATTTATACATATTTATAGATGATAAAACAAAAAATAATAAAATAATATATATGTTATTTGATACATATATTCCTGATAATATAGTAGATTACTTTGAATTAATCGGTGATAAAATTGCTATGATTAATAATAATATGTGTTTATCTATTAATTTAATTGAAGAATTAAGAAATTATAGATATTTATCATTTTATCATGAAACCATTAAGCCTTAAATAATTATAAATTTATATATTTAATATACTTCACAACATACCATGCATGTATCTTGTTTATTTAATATATATTGAATCTGGACTCCTAATTTATATCTATGAAAATATAAAAAATCTTTTTCAATATATTTATCCATTTCAGAACATACATTCGAAAAAATATTAGAGTATCCATCAATAATTTCTTCATTACTTTTAATTTTATTAAATTCATCAATAACACTGGGTGGTAATAAATCCATGATTTCATCCATATTTTTCTTTAACTCATTAAAATGTTTTTCTTTTTCAATTTTGTAAATTATGACATTATCTAATTTTATTAAAATATTATCATCATTTTCTAAACAACTTTCATCTTTAGCAGTTTCTAAATGTTCTTCATAAGAATCAAAACAATCATCGCAGTATGTTTTATCAGTATTTTCAGCAATACACTCACAACAATGAAAACAAAATTGTTCTTGAAAATTAATAGTAACTAAATTTTCTATATCATCACTATTTTGAATACCAAATGCTAATTTCCCCCCTATATCTCCAAAATATTCACGTCCCATTATATTCTTATTTACAAATAAGAAATTAAATCAATTTTTAAAAATAAATATTATAAAAATATATTAGTAAATAATTATTAATTATGTCAAATAATATAATTTCTCTAAAAAATAATTATATACAAAATACTTTGTATATTCAATTTGGAAATATTAGTAAATACTTAGAATATAATGAGTATTATCCATTTTATAAAATGTATGCACCGAAAGATATAGAAATATTCAATAGAAAATGTAAATATTGTCACAAAATACCAATATGTCCTGTTTCTATACAGCATCCAACTAATAAAAAATTAAAATGTAATAAATCATTGATTAATACTACTTGTTATATATGTACTGTAGAAAACTGGATTTGTAATTTTAATAAATTAAAATACAGAGACAAGTATGATATTGGTTTTAAATGTCCGTTTGAATGTTGTCAGATTAAATGTAATATAAATAAATATAGTGATAATATGATAGATTTCAATAATTATTGGAAATATTTACCTAAAATTAATTATTATAAATGTAAATTATGTAATAAAGTTTTACTTAATAAAACGCATTATGAAATTTATAAACACCATAAATTATATTATTGTAGTATTATTTTAAAAAAATTTAAAAATGGTAATCACAGTACATGTGAATCAAGTGATGAATCTTCGGATAGTGATAGTGAGTATGAATTATAAATATATATAAATTTTCAAAAATATGAAAAAATTAAGAATAATAAATGACTGGTGTTGGCTGTAAAGGTCTTCCTTCAGGAGTAAATCCAGAAGAAATTGGAATATACATAGGCTGATTATTTTGATAATACAATTGTTGTTCATACATTTGTTGCATGTGAAATTGCTGTTCATACATTTGTTGAATATGCATTTGCTGCATGTGAAATTGCTGTTCATACATTTGTTTTTCTTTGATAGAATCTTCATAATGATTATTATTTTCACAAGATTCATTATCAGTAATATCCGAATTAGAGCTTTCACTTTCTAAGTCATTTTTCATTTTTTCAATTTCATATTTCACTTCTTGAGCTTCTTTTTTGGCAAGTAATGCTTCATTTTTGGCAATCATAGCTTCATTTTTAGCTTCAAGTGCTTCATTTTTCACTTTTTCAATTTCAGAATCAACTTTTTGCTGAGCAATAATTTTAGATTCTTCTTTCTTTTTTGCTTCTAATTCAGCTTTCTTTAATGCTTTTTTCTCAGCTTTTTTAAGTTTGTTTGCTTCATTCGCTTGTTGTTTTATTCTTTCAGCTTCAATTTTAGCATTTTCAAGTTCAATTCTTTCTTTTTCTTGAGCCTTTAATTTTTCTTTTTCTAATGCTTCCATTTTTACTTTCATTGCTTCATTTTTAGCATTTAAAGCTTCAATTTTTTGTTGCTCAATTTCTAATTTATTGGCTTTTAATGCTGCTTTACGCTTTGCTTTCTTTTCAGCATTTATACTTTTTTTTAATATATTGTTATTTTTAATATTTTCTTCATTTTCAAGTAATTCAAATAAATCTTTCTCATTTTTTTCATGAGTACGCGAATCTTCAATATACATCAATTTTAATTCTTGATCCATGTTTTTAGATTCATTCTTCAATAAATCTTTATCAAGTACAGGATACATTTGAAATATTTTATCAAAATTAAGTTCATTTTCAGACTTTAAATTATTTTTTTTAGAAATATTAATATTATTAATACAATAATCCAAATAAGAAAACAAAATATTATATTTTTTATTTAATTTATTTGTTTTTAAATTATCAAAATGTAAAGCAATATGAACTGAATTTAATCCTCTAATGCTTTCTAGTGCATAAATAGGCTGTTCATTTTCATTCAAATATACACAATCAAGTTCTAAAATTAATTTAATTATTTTTAACATACATTTTGAGTCTTCAGAATAATAATTCATGTACAATGCCCAATGTAAAACAGTTTGAGAATCCAAATCTAAATATCTAATCTCTTTTTTTGGATTTTCATTATGTTTTAGAAAACTAATAGCTCCATTTTCATCATTTGCCAATATATAATCCAATAAAATTTCTTTTTTTTTATTACCATCAATATCTGTACGAATAACTGAATTAAAATCATCAAATTCTCCGATTTCAACCATAAAATGTTTATATAAATCAATATTTTCATATAAAGTTTTAATAAATGTTGTTAAAATACTAAATATTTTATCATAACCATAATTTTTACATTGATAAATAAAATAAGGCTCGTATTTATTATGTTTTGTATCAAAACGTCTATAAAATACTTCAACTTTATTATTTTTTTCAATTATTTTGGACAATAAAGTATGCATTTCTTTTTCTTTAAAAATTTTTTTTAAATCAATAAGTGAAACTTCATCTTCAGAACCATTTCTTGAACCAAGTTTCAAATTACCACATAAGTAATTTAATGGTGACAAGTTTATACTATCTATGTAATTAACATCAGCACCAATTTCTAAAAAATATAAAGCAATTTTTTCTTGTCTAAAAAAAATTGCGTATGAAAAGAATGAAGTCCAACCTTCTACTTTATTAATATCAACTTTATTAATATTAATGATTTCTTTTAAATTTTTTAATCTTTCATCTTCATTTTCATTTACTGAACCTAAATCTTTTTTGTTTGTTGGAGCAATCAAATAATAAATAGAATGCATAATATATGCATAATTACTTTCATTTTTAATTACTTCCATTATTACAATAAGTTTGTTAATAATCATAAGTATTATCAATTTTTTTTATAATATTTTTTGAATCTCATTTCTGTACATTAAATAAATATTTTTATAATATGAATTTATAATTTCTTTATTAATTTTATTGTCTAATTTGTCTATATAATTATCTTTTATGATATCTAATGGTTTATATATAGTATTATTATAATGTATTAATCGTATATCATCAAAATTACGAAAATTATTAAAGTAATAATGAAGAAAGTTGTACATTACTGGTAAATTGTAACATTCAGGATTACTAATTAAAAATAAAGTTTCATTTGGAAAAGCACAATTATTTTTAATAATTTCATTTATTTTTTTTATACATAACTTGTATTTTTCTTTTGAAGGTTCTATTAATAATAAACCACCATTAATTGGCGTACCTTTATGACAATTATCAATCATATCCTTTAAGTCTAAATTTAATTTATAATTAGTATTGTCTTTGTGTGTAGAACCTTTATTCATAGCATACATAACACTAGGTGCATTTAAATTAAAAATGTCATCAATTGATTTTAATATGTACATATCCGACTCAACAATACATATTTTATTATATTCAGTTAATAAATAAGCAAATATAAAATTACATGTACGCAATGTATTAAAATGATTGTATTTTGAAATAAATTTTGATTTTATATTAATAGTTATTTCATCATCATTGTAAGAAACAAATTTCAAGTTAATATTTAGTTTTTTTAATTTTTGAATAAAAAAGGATGGTGTATCATAAGTTGAATATAAATAAATAATAGGATTCTTTGTATGTTTTCTTAAATTTTTTAAAAAATACATTTCATATTCCAAATATTTAGGATTTTTTCCAAAATGATTAATTACATAAGCATTCATTTTAGCTACTATAAACATACATATTTAATTTATATCTTTTCAATTATTTTTAATGTATTTAATCTATTTAATATTTTTTTTAATATATCTTTATCAATTTTATCAGATAAATTATCAAATAGTTCATCATGAGTTGGTTCTCTATTATGAATTTCATTAAAATTCTTGTATAATGATTTAGATATTTATAAAAAATATGATTTTATTTTAATTATTAATTTACAGGAATAAATTAACAACATATTTAGTATAATGAATAATGTTTTAACATAAAAAAACAAATATTAAGTAATCCTTCATAAAAAGAAAAAACATTGAATAATATTCATTACAAGAATTTAAATAGATTTTTAACAAAGATTAAATTATTTTACACACAAATTAATAATGATATTAATTTTAATGATATGAATAAAGATAAGGTAATAGATATTATAATGGATAATGATGACCATGATAAAAATTTACAAAAATCATTACAAGATTCTGTCATTGATTCTGAATCTATGTTTGATAATATAAATATAAATGATTTTGAAGATAATAATTTATTGAATATGAATGAATTAATTGAAGTCAATATGATGTTCAAAAATGATATAAAAATTGAATAATAATTAGTTACTAAAGTAACATGAATTCTACATACAATAATAAAAATATTTTGCCAAATGAAATTGTTGAAAAAATAATTAATTATAGACTATCATATTTACATAGGCAAAATTTTAAAACTATATTAATGAATATACCATTACAATATGTATTTTTAAAAATAAATCATATTAATAAAATTTATCAAATTGATAGGAATTATGGTGATGATTTTTTGGATATTATATTAGAATTAACTTCACAAGATGAAAGGATAGATATAATTAAAATATTAAATACATGTAATTGTTGTTCAAGACATAAGAAAAATAAACCGTCTGTAGATGATTTTATTAATGGTTTTGTGCCTGGATATCAAGTTAAATATCAAAATAATTATCAATGTAAATGTAAATGTCGTTCATTTTGTAGAGATTTATGTAGAGCAGAAAATGATGAAATTCTTGAAATATAATTAGAATCTTAATAAATTTATTAAATTATAAAAGTAGATGTAATTATGAAGAGAATACTATTTATATATAACATTTAATAAGTATATAGAACTTCAAACAATCAGTGACCTTTACGAGAAACAAATATTGTAAAACAATAAAATAAAAAGATTTTTAAATAAACAATCTCTCTTAAATAATTTGGTAAAAGTCTGTGTGGTTTGATTTAAAACTTATTAAAACTTATTCTATTACCTAATTATTATACTATTAATTTATAGATATAATTAATAAATTATACAATTATATTAAATGATAGAAATAGCACATAGAGGTCACAGTATTTTTTATAAAGATAATACAATAAAAGCATTTATTGATGCTTTTGAAAATGATTTTGAAATGATTGAGTTAGATGTTGTATTAACAAAAGATAAAAAAGTAGCAATATATCATGATATTTATTTAAATAACAAATTAATAAAAGATATAAAGTATTTAGATTTGAAAAAAATGGATAAAGATATTATTTTATTAGAATCATTTTTTAAAATGATTAATATTAATAAAATCAATATTTATATTGATATTAAAGGAAATAATGAAATATCAAAATATTTACATGCTATTTTAAAAGAAAAAAGTAAAGAAGAATTAGAAAATATATATTTAGCAAGTTTTAATACATTAATATTGAACGATTTACAACAATTAAATTCATCTTATCAATTTGGACTTATAACTGAAAATTTATTTGAAAATGATACTTATTCTCATTATATTAATAAATTTAATCTTAAATTTATAGCATTTAATTGGACAATGTTAAATAAAAATACAATTGATTTTTTACATAAAAATAAAATTTTAGTATTTACTTATACTTGTAATAATAATAATACTTTATTATTTATGAAAAAATTTAATATCGACGGAATAATTACAAATTATAAAATTAATAAATTATTAAATTAATTATTAAATAATATTTCATTTACTAATTTTTCTTTATACTCGTAAAAGTCTGGATTATTATAATTCATATATGTTATTGTGACTCTTAATTGTCTTTTTATCTTTGAGTAAATTTTAATTCCATATTCATTATTATGAATTAAATAATTTGGAATTTTATTTATAAATTCATTAAAATTATTTTTTTTATCTTTTAAATTATTTAAATAAATATCTTT
>TARA_B110000483_G_scaffold61584_1_pt1 | contig 11762 bp, 12 predicted proteins | sample TARA_B110000483 | Tara Oceans TARA_B110000483 (sample SAMEA4398176) | marine metagenome | biome: Polar Biome; feature: [SRF] surface water layer (ENVO:00010504); material: water (ENVO:00002006), including particulate matter (ENVO:01000060) such as... | depth 5 m
AGTATTTTTTTTTATATTTTGTAATCTCTTGCTACTAACTTCCTTAGCACAAGAGACTGTCGGTGGAAGTCCAGCTTCGCTGACATTAGAGTTAAATAAGCGTGTTCCAAACTATACGCTTGAAGCTTTGAATGTAGCTCAGCTATTGGCTGAAGATATAGAAAATGGTAAAAATGGTGTCCTTGAGCGTTCAGCAGTTATTCGACCAACAAATATTGACTTATACAATCAAGGGGTTTGGACTGAGCTAGCAAACGGAGATAGAGTTTGGCGTCTTGTGATTCATGCGGTTAAAGCCAAGGCCATAACTTTGTTATTTAAAGATTTCCACTTACCATTAGGTGCTGAACTTTTTGTTTACAACCCCAGCTATACTCAAATTTTAGGTGCGTATACTTCCTTAAATAATCATGAGTCTAAACAATTTACAACGGAGCTCATTTATGGAGAAAAATGTGTTTTAGAATATTATGAGCCCGCTTCTCAAAAGTGGAATGGGAATTTTGTAATCGAAGGAGTTGCGCATCTATATAAGGATGTTCCTTGGGGTACAGAAGTCCAAGGTTTTGACGATTCTGATGCTTGCGAAGTGAATGTTAACTGCAGCGAAGGAAGTGCTTGGCAGAATGAAAAGAAAGGAGTAGCTAGAATTTTTGTTGTTTCAGGTGGATCTGGAGGCTGGTGCACAGGCTCTTTAGTGAATAATACTAATCAAGATTGTACGCCATATTTCCTAACAGCCTATCATTGTAGTGAGGGTGCTTCAAGCTCCAATTTTAATAATTTTGTATTTTATTTTAATTACGAAGCGAATGCTTGTTCAAACCCTTCCAGTCAAAATTCAGTTATCAATAGTGCGGAATATTTCACTGTGACGGGGTGCAGTGTGATTTCTAGCAGTAACAATGGGGGTAGTTCAAGTTCTGATTTTATGTTGCTTGAGTTTAACTCAAATATTCCCTCTGCCCATGTTAATGATGTCTTTTACAACGGATGGGATAGAAATAATATTTCTACGCTTACTAGTGATGGGGTGAGTATTCATCATCCTGCAGGAGATATCAAGAAAATATCAACTTACACGGCTCCGCTATCAACCGGTAGTTGGAATGGAAGTGGCTTAGCTTCGCATTATGAAGTACGATGGGCTTCGACAGCCAATGGGCATGGAGTAACTGAGGGTGGGTCTTCCGGATCTCCCATTTTTAATGCGCAAGGTCTGATAATTGGAACATTAACTGGTGGGGGTTCTTTTTGCACCTTTACTAGTGGTCGTGATGATTATGGAAAAGTTTCTTATCACTGGAATTCAAATGGAAATGCTAATAATCGAAGGCTAGATATCCACCTCGACCCTGCGGGTAATGGCTCAGCAACATCTCTTACTGGAGCTACGCAACCCTGCACAAACACAGTGATGTTAGACGCTTCCGTAGCTGTTATTTTGGAGCCAAGTGCGGATATTTGTGGAGCTAATTTTACGCCTCAAGTAACCTTAAGAAATGCAGGCACGGTAAACTTAAGCAGTTGCCAAATAAAATATCAGGTAACAGGGAGTGCATTGCAAACCTTTAATTGGTCGGGTAATTTAAGCTCAAATTCAACGGTAAATATTGATTTAAATACTGTTGTCGCCTCACCAGGCACGAATACGTTTACAGCCTACTCGAACAATCCCAATGGCTCAAATGACCAGAACCCGAGCAACGATTCTAAGTCTGTAGTTTTTGATGCCATAGCAGGTGGATCATTGCCTATTTCACAAAACTTTCAAGGGACGACATTTCCACCAACAAATTATGACCGCTATAACGGTGATAATGATGTAAGTTGGGAACGAACTAATAGTGCGGGATTTAATAGTAACGCCTCTATGTTTGTGGATAATTGGGATTATAATGCGGTAGGAGCTTACGATTGGTTTGTCTTGCCTTCAGTTGATCTAAGTGGTGTGTCAAACCCAACGCTTACATACGATCTTGCATACGCCTATTATGATGGGCAGCAAGGAGTTTTCTATGACTCGTTATATGTGGCATATTCAATTAATTGCGGAACGAATTGGTCAGCACTTACTTATGAAGGAGGAGTTCAATTGGCAACAGCTGGAGGTCAAAGCACAGAGTTTGAGCCAGATAATGGAGACTGGAATTCAGAGTCAGTGGATTTAAACATACCTGAACTTCAAGGTCAAGACAACGTATTGTTTGCCTTTGTATCAGTAAATGGCTACGGAAACAATTTGTATGTAGACAATATTAATATTCAAGTTGGATCTACCACAACTCCACCAGCAGGCACAGTGGCTATAAAGGAAGCTAACTGGTTAAACAGTATTAGTTTGTACCCCAACCCGACTTATGAATATTTGCAAATTGATCTTTCACTTAAAAGCAAAGATGATATCCGTGTAGAAGTATTTAATACGCTGGGACAACTGATGATTCAAAAGGATTTGTTAGATTTTACATCGGGGGTTGAAACGATAAATCTACAGCAAGCTTCTTCTGGGGTTTATTATGTTCGAGTTTCTAATAATAGTGCATCAAAAATTGTTCGATTCTTGAAGAAAAATTAAGACAGATATAAAACGAATTAAGAAAGGGAGAGCAGGATGTTCTCCCTTTTTGTTTGAATTGGTTTCCACAAGCGTTAATATCATAGCATTTTGATATGATTGATGTCTTGTATATTTGTTCTATGCAAAAGACAAAAATTTTACTTCTGGGTTCAGGGGAACTGGGAAAGGAGTTAGTGATTTCCTTAAAACGATTAGGGGAATATGTCGTAGCCTGCGACAACTATGCGAATGCTCCTGCTATGCAGGTTGCTGATGAGTTTGAAGTGTTTAATATGCTCGATGCAGCAGCACTTGACTCCATGGTTGAAAAGCATAATCCAAAACTCATTGTACCCGAAATTGAGTCCATTCGAACGGAACGATTTTTTGCATATGAGGAGCAAGGGTATAATGTGGTGCCAAGTGCAAGAGCTGCCAATTTTACGATGAATCGTAAGCTTATAAGAGATTTAGCGGCCAAGGAATTGAACTTAAGAACTGCAAAGTACGCTTACGCAACAAACAAAAATGAGTTTGATACTGCAGTGCATGAAATTGGAATGCCATGCGTTGTGAAACCTTTAATGTCTAGTTCTGGTAAAGGACAAAGTGTGGTTCGCTCCAAAGAAGACTTAGAAACGAGTTTCACTTATGCCATGGAAGGTAGTCGAGGTGATCTGAAAGAAATTATTATTGAAGCTTTCGTTGAATTTCATACAGAAATCACTCTATTAACGGTAACCCAAGAACAAGGTGAAACATTGTTTTGTCCTGCTATTGGTCACAGACAGGAGAGGGGAGATTACCAAGAGTCTTGGCAGCCATGTATTCTTAAAGCTGAAGATATTGACGAAGCGCAAGAAATGGCTAAAAAAGTAACGGAGGCCTTGACCGGAGCCGGTGTGTGGGGAGTAGAATTTTTTATTTCGGATGAAGGCGTTTATTTTTCTGAGCTTTCCCCTCGTCCTCATGATACAGGAATGGTTACTCTGGCAGGTACACAGAATTTAAGCGAATTCGAACTGCATGCAAGAGCAATATTAGGATTGCCTATTTTAAATATAAGCCTAGACAGAGCAGGGGTCAGTGCTGTTATATTGGCTGATGAAGAAAGTGATAAATGGCCAAAATTTTCGGGAGTTAAGCAAGCCTTAAATGCTCCGCAAGCTGACATCCGTTTGTTTGGCAAACCAAACACAAGAAAATACCGAAGAATGGGCGTTAGCTTAGTGTATGGAGAGAAGAACGCAAACGTAGAAAATCTCCGTATTAAAGCACGAAATTTAGCAGATAAAGTCAAAGTAAACTAGAAAGTAGTTTAAGGAAAAAGCTTTTAGGCAGTCTTGCTTGTTGCCTTTTATTTTCAGTTAACTAAGACAAGTGCAGAAAAATAGAATTTTCATATCTTTACACCTTATTCCATAAGCTTTTAAATTCGACCATAGCATGAAACTGTGTAATCGTGTAGATAAAAGGGTACTTAAAGAACAAATTGCGAATAGCAATGTAAAACGAACCACCTTGTCGTTTTATAAATATGCCCAAATAGGCAATCCTCAATTTTTTAGAGATTATTTATTTATTCATTTCGATCAGCTAGGTGTCTTGGGTAGGGTGTATGTAGCAGATGAGGGAATCAATGCCCAAATTTCTGTTCCCGAGGAAAATATAGAGGCATTTAAACAAGATCTTGAAGACATTCTTTTCCTTCGTGGAATTCGACTAAATATTGCCGTAGAAAATAAGGATGATTCGTTCTACAAACTGGTTGTTAAAAATCGTACTAAAATTTTGGCGGATGGACTGGAAGATGTAAGTTTTGATGTGACTAATAAAGGCTTGCACCTTGGAGCTGATGAGTTTAATGATATCATCCAGCAAGACAATACCATTCTCATCGATATGAGGAATCACTACGAAACTGAAGTTGGACATTTTAAAGGAGCTGTGACTCCAGATGTTGACAATTTTAGGGAGTCCTTGCCATATATTGAAGAAGAGATCTTAAATGGAAACGAGGATAAAAATATTGTTATGTATTGTACAGGGGGTATTCGTTGTGAAAAGGCAAGTGCCTGGTATAAACATCGTGGATTTAAAAACGTTTATCAATTAGAAGGTGGTATTATTAAATACGCCCATGAAATCAAAGCAAAAGATATGCCCAACCTATTCATAGGTAAGAATTTTGTTTTTGATGAAAGATTGGAAGAAGCGATTAGTCCTGAAGTAATAGCGAATTGTCACACCTGCGGCAACCCTTTTGATAGCCATTCGAATTGTGCGAATGTTGCATGTAATGTTTTATTTATTCAATGCGTCAGTTGTAAAGCTAAACTGGATAGATGCTGTTCGGAAGAATGCCAATCCATACATGCATTACCAGAAGAAGAACAGAAAGTCCTAAGAAAGGGTGAAAAGTCTAAACGCAATGTATTCAAGAAGGGGCGAAGCGAAAAACTGATTTACAAAAAGTGATTTAATGTGGATTGGAAAGCAACATTCGATTGATAAATACCCGATCGATAAACTCTCGAACACAACCTTGACCACCTTTCTTTTCTAGTACAATATTAGCTGCACTTTTCACTTCCTCTAAAGCATCACAAGGTGCTGCGGAAAGACCCACTCCTTGCATAATTCGCACATCATTAATATCATCGCCTATAAAAGCAACATCGTCAAAACTAAGGTCTAATTCATCCAGCCATCGTCCCAAAATTTCTAATTTGTCGTCATTACCAGCATAGCAGTACTTAACGCCTAACATAGCTGCTCGATGGTGCACAATTTTCTTGCTTATGGCAGCACTTATAAATCCAACTTCAATGCCACTCTTTAAAAGATTTTTAATACCCATGCCGTCTTTAGTATTAAATTTTTTCATTTCGTCACCATTCTCACTGATGTAAATGCCTCCATCTGTTAGGGTGCCATCAACATCTAAAACTAGAAACTTAATTTCATTGCTTTCCATACACGCTAATATGCCATTATTTTTTTACAAATACAATACTAGACATTCCACAAGTAAAAAATCATTTAAATTTTATCAAAATTGGTCGATAGCCTAAGAATTTTATTAATTTCGCTTTGCAATGAGTAGCCCGCAACAAAAGAGACCTAAAAAGTCTCGTCCAACGTACATTACGTCTATTATTAGTATTAGCTTAATTCTATTGGTATTAGGCCTTATTGCCACTTTTTTCATTCAATCTGCGCGATTGACTCAATCTGTGAAGGAGAATATGGCGGTTCAATTGGTCATCAAAGAGTCTTTAAATGAAAGTGATTGCCTGCAATATGCTAAACAATTAGAGGCTGAAGTATATGTGAAGAATGCAGAACAGGTGAGTAAGAAGGCTGCTGCAGAATTAATGATTGAGGATTTAGGCGAGGATTTTATTTCTACCATAGGTTATAATCCATTGCCAGATGCCATAATTTTACATCTTAATGCGGCCTATTCAAATAATGATTCTTTGGCCTGGATCAAAGATCAAATACTAGCGAGTAATAATGTAAGTGCGGTTAATTATGACGAAAATTTAACTGAGAATATTACTAAATTCTCATCCAAAGTACTTATCGGGATGTTGGTCTTTTTGGCTTTATTGTTACTGATTAGTTTTATTATCATAGACAACACTATAAAACTAACCATGTTTTCGCAACGATTTACCATTCGGAGTATGCAGTTGGTAGGGGCCAAAAAATGGTTTATTACTAAACCTTTTGTTTTACGAGCGATATTCAATGGGTTATTAAGTGCAGTGCTAGCCTCGTTGCTACTCTTGCTAGGGGTATATCTTTTTGAAGAGTATGTTATTAACTTAAATGTATTTACAAATTATCTTGATTTTGCAATGATTGGAGCATTCTTGGTCATCGTGGGCGTTGTAATATCTTTGATAAGTACGTACTTTGTAGTGCGTAAGTATCTTCGAATGAAATTAGATGATTTGTACTAAATGAAAACTATGAGTGGTAAAAAAGAATTGATATACGGAAAAATGAATTATATGCTCATCGGTTTTGGGGCTCTTTTAGTCATCCTAGGCTTTTTTCTAATGGCTGGAGGCGGCAATGAATTAGGACCGGATGGTTATGCTCATGAATTTGATGAGAGTATTTATAGTTTTAGAAGAATTACATTAGCTCCAATAGTCATATTACTTGGATTCATTTCGGTGGCCGTTGCCATTCTTAAAAAGTTTAAGCCTGCTGAGTAATGAATATCTGGCACGCAATTATTCTTGCAATAATTGAAGGGATAACAGAGTTTTTACCTATTTCTTCAACAGGTCATATGATCATAGGTTCTTCCTTTTTGGGAATTGCTTCTAATGAGTATGTGAAAATGTTTACAGTTGCTATTCAGTTTGGTGCTATACTTTCTGTGCTTGTTCTTTACTGGAGTAAGTTTTTACAATCAGTAGATTTTTACCTCAAGCTAATCATTGCTTTTATACCCGCAGCTGTATTTGGTTTGTTGCTCAACGATTATATCGATGCGTTGTTAGATAATACTTGGGTTGTCGCAGTTATGTTGATTGCAGGTGGGGTGGTTTTATTATTTGTCGATCGGATTTTTGCTAAAAATGAAGCAGTTCAAGGTGAACAAGTTTTAAGCAATAAGAAGGCATTGATTATTGGATTTTTCCAAGTAATTGCAATGATACCAGGAGTTTCTCGCTCTGCAGCAACAATTATAGGAGGTTTAACACAGCAATTAAATAGAAAGAATGCTGCTGAGTTTTCCTTCTTCCTTGCGGTTCCTACTATGTTAGCCGCAACTGGCTATAAAATGTTGCAATACCAGTTGGATATTGGGTTTTCACCGGGGGACATTCAAATATTGGCTTTGGGAAATATTGTAGCTTTTATAGTCGCACTAATTGCCATCAAAGGCTTTATTGGGTTCTTAACTAAATATGGTTTTAGGTTCTTTGGCTATTATCGAATCATTGTTGGAATTCTAATTCTTATTCTACTAAGTTTAGGTTTAATTACAGAAGCCAATCCAGTTTAGATTTCTTCCATTTTCTTCTTTTAAACGAGGCTTTCTTCCGACCTTTATGTAAATTAAAGTTCATGATGAGGTTACTCCCACTTTTTATTGTTTTGTTTCTGCTTTTCGCTTGTAAAGCACCACCTAAATTACCCGTTTACGGCAAGGAATATATTCAAACGGATAATGGATATGATACCATCATTAATAAGCTTGCCTCATTTGAATTTATTGACCAAGCTGGAGAAGTAGTGAATAATGCTACATTTTCAGATAAGATATTTATCACTGATTTTTTCTTTACTTCTTGCCCGTCTATTTGTCCGGTTATGACCAAACAGCTGCTGCGGGTTCATGACGCGTATCTTGAATATCCCGAAGTGACTTTTTTATCCCATACTATCGATCCGGTTCGAGATAGCATTCAAAAATTAGCTGCTTATGCCAATAAGATCGGTGTTACTACAAATGAAAAGTGGCATTTTGTTACGGGTGAGAAGGATGCCTTGTACGGGATGGCCGAACATTACATGATTATAGCTTTTGCAGACGATGAAGTGCCTGGTGGTTTTGAGCACAGTGGTTATTTTATCCTAGTGGATAAGGAGCAACAAATACGAGGATATTACGATGGTACATCTGAAAATGATGTAACCAAATTAATTGAGGATTTAGAGGTTTTGTTGGATGAGTACTAGGAGAAAAACAGCCATTATTGCAGTACTGGGAATCTTAGGATTTTGGTTGCTGACAAAAACCTTGAATACTTTGGTGAAAAGTCCAGGATCAACCAGCTACACATACAACTGCGCCAAATGCCATGGTAAAAATGGGGAGGGATTAGGGGCGTTAATACCTCCATTGGCAGACACCGATTGGTTAGCAACTAATATGGATCAAGTTCCCTGTATTATCAGGGTTGGAATTAGTGATTCTTTGCACATCAATCAGGTATGGTATAAAGAAGAAATGCTGGGGCTGGATTACTTGAATGATATTCAAGTAGCCAATATAACCAATTATGTCAGTAAGCGATTTACGGCAGAACAGAAGTATTATTCACAAATGGAAATAGAAGCACTTCTTAAAAAATGTGAGTAGCGATTATATTTAGCCTGTAAAGTCATTCCCCAGAATTTGAATAAAAGATCCATCCATCAGAAATGCCTGGATTATTGAGGACTCAGATCCTTTTAAATGCCAAGGTAATCTCTCTTTTACCTGGAGGTCCTGGAACGCCTTTGACTTCAAAATTCACACTTTTTAGATTGCGTTTAAATTGACCTTTCGCACAATATGTCGTCAAGTGCCCCCCTCTCTTTAATAGATTAAACATGTTCAGTAGGATAGGAGGCTCCCAAAGATGTGCCTGAGCAGCTGGTGCAAATGCATCGTAGAAAATGACGTCTACAGCTGGGATAAAGCTTAAGTCTGTATCCTCTAGCAAACTATTAATTTTAAATAAGCTAAAATTAGAGCAAAGTACCACTTCAGTATTCCATTCCGCTTCATGAATTTGATGAAATACCTTAGTATCCTCGATAAGCTTATCGTATTGCATCGCTTGACTTTCTTCAAGAGTAATGGGGTAAGCCTCTATGGAATAATAACGGATCTTGATGCCATACTTATCCGCATAGTCATAGGCTAGTAAGGCATTCAATCCAGTGCCTAAGCCCATTTCAAACACTACGAGTTCTTTTGCTTGTGGATAGTGTGCTAATCCCTCTTGAATAAAGACATGTTGACTTTCTTGCAAGGCACCATGAATAGAGTGGTAGTGTTCGCCTAATACTTTATGCAAAAGGGTGTTTGTTCCGTCAGCTGTAGGAATAATTTTCATTGCATAAAGATAAGCTTACTTACAAGAAGTTGACATCATTGAGTTGATCTTTTAACCAGCCAGTAATACTAAATCGTTCGGCATGACAAGGCAACACTTCGTGCATAAGTTCACTTTTAAAAATCACGATTCGATTAAAAATGGGGTTAATTCTTTCAATGTTATCGTCTTTGTAAATAATTAACTGACCACCTAATTCAGCTGTCCAATTTTCATTGAGATAAAAAACTATTGAAATTATGCGATGTTTCAATTGGTCGAATTGATCGCTATGCTTTTTGTAAAAGGATCCTTTAGGATAGATTGCATACATGCATTCTTGATCTTTCAAAGAAAGAAAAAACTCTCTATTCATTTGCAGTCTTAAGGTCTCCAAAACTTGCAGGTAGGCCTTTGTAGCAGGAAGACAATCAGAAGAGTTAATCCATTTTATCTGATCATTGCGATAATTTTCTTGAACTTTAAGATTGATTAAATTCCCCACAGCAGCTTGTTTGAATGCTTCTTGTTCTTGCCAGTATTTAGCTTCCGTCAAAACATCTTGCACCAATTCTTGCTTAAGAAAATTGTCGATAATTAGTAGGCCGTTCGCTGCAAAGGCATCAAGTTGGGCTTCGTCAAGTTTTATATGCACTAAGTTATTGCAGCAATCACTTTCCCCTCAATAGAGGAAACCTCACTTGGGACGAATTGCTTACCCGTTATTGTTTCGTAGAGCTGAATATACTTTTTACTGATCGTTTCTATTACTTCTTTGCTCATCGTTGGCATTTGTTGCCCTTCTTTTCCTTGGAAGCCTTCGTTCATTAACCATTCACGCACAAACTCCTTAGAAAGGTGCTCTTGCGCTTGCTTATTAGCCTGTCTTTCATCAAAATCAGCTAAATGAAAATAACGAGAAGAGTCTGGGGTGTGAATCTCATCGATGAGAATCACTTTACCCGCATAAATACCAAATTCATACTTGGTGTCAACTAAAATCAATCCTCTTTCAGCAGCCATTTCTGTTCCTCTCTGGAATAAAGCTCGTGTATATTTTTCTAAGGTCTCCCAAACGGATTTACTAACTATACCTTGCGCTATGATATCTTCTTTACTTATGTCTTCATCATGACCTTCTTCAGCCTTCGTAGCTGGAGTGATTATTGGACTTTGAAGTTTATCATTTTCGTGAAGTCCTTCCGGAAGGGGAATACCACAAAGTATCCTTTGTCCACTTCTATAAGTTCGTGCAGCATGTCCCGTAAGATAGCCTCTAATGACCATTTCTAGTCGAATGGGCTCACATTTTTTACCTATGGTTACGTTTGGATGGGGAATACTTTCCACCCAGTTCGGTACAATATCTTTTGTTGCTTCTAGAAAGTGGGCAGCAATCAAATTAAGAACTTGCCCTTTAAAAGGTATAGAGGCAGGGAGGATATGATCGAAAGCCGAAATCCTATCGGTTGCAACAATAACTAATTTGTCATCAAAGCTATATACATCGCGCACTTTGCCGTGATACACATCAGTTTGACTGGAGAATGAGAAGTTTGTAGAGTCGAGTACTTTTGACATGTTTACGCTTATTTTTTACAAAAGTAAGACATCTAAAGTTTAGGATAATCAATTATTGTTAACGGGTGTTGAGAATGAAAATACTTTAGCTAATGCAAGATACACGGTGCTCTAAGGATTGTCAATAAAAAAAGGAAGTGTTAGATATCACTTCCTTTTTTAAAGTTATTTTTTAAATTGAGCTTAAAATTTAAGCAGCTTAAAACGATTTTCAAATCTATTGTTGTAGCACCTGATAAAATAGCTGCCAGAAGCAAAACCTTCTAAGGATATAATAGTCTTCAAGCTGCTATTCTTTGAAATAGTTGCTGTTTTGATCGTTCTTCCCAAATTATCGTAAACTTCAATACTGACGTTTTCAAGCAGACCAACAGAAGATTCAATTTCAACACTAAAATAGTCTTTAGTTGGATTGGGGTATATTCTAATTCCACCAGAAAATGGATCATTTATACCGCTCACCAAAGGAGCTTCAATAGTTAATGACCGCTCTTGTGTGCAGACACCAGATGCATCGACAATAACAATTTCATAGGTGCCTGTATCTAAATCATTAAACTCATTGCTTGTAAAAAAGGTGATTCCCCCATCTACACTATAGCTAAATGGACTGGATCCAGATGTAGGGTACAGTGAGATAGATCCATCATTAGCAAGTTGAGAAGAGGCATTGGTTATCGTAATATCCAAATTAAAGTCTTTACAAGCCTTGACGGGAACTTGTTGTTCATAGATACAGATTTCCGCGGCATCTTTTACTATTACATTGTAATTGCCCACAGCTAAAT
>TARA_B110000483_G_C18206516_1_pt1 | contig 11738 bp, 10 predicted proteins | sample TARA_B110000483 | Tara Oceans TARA_B110000483 (sample SAMEA4398176) | marine metagenome | biome: Polar Biome; feature: [SRF] surface water layer (ENVO:00010504); material: water (ENVO:00002006), including particulate matter (ENVO:01000060) such as... | depth 5 m
TATAATTTTCGTTTGCTACCATTATATTGTTATTAATCTTTAGAGTTTGTTCATCAAATAACAGTTCCTCATTAATCTTTTCACCATCTCGTAAGCCAATATATTTTATTTCTATATCTCCATTTGGATTATTATCTGTTAATTCAGTTAAGCCTGATAATGCTATCATTCTTCTAGCTAAATCAATTATCTTTACAGGTTCTCCCATGTTTAAGACAAAAACCTCACCTCCATTGCTTATTTGTGCAGAATACAAAACTAACGATACAGCTTCTGGGATAGTCATGAAATAACGAGTCACATCAGGGTGTGTTACTGTAATTGGTCCACCTTCATTTATTTGGCTTCTAAATAAGGGAACAATTGATCCTGATGAATTTAATACATTACCAAATCTAACCATAGATAGAACTAGGCTTCCGTTATTTTTAATTTCTTCAGCTGCAAATGCCTGTATACACATTTCTGATAATCTTTTTGAGCTACCCATAATACTTGTTGATCTCACTGCCTTATCTGTAGAAATTAAAACAAGTTTCTTTGAATTAAATTGTTTTGCACTATTGATAATATTCAATGTGCCGTGAACATTATTTACTATTGATTCAATCACATTTTCTTCAACTATTGGTAAATGTTTATAGGCCGCTGCATGAAAAATTATTTCTGGTGAATATTTAATAAATAAGTGTTCTATTCTTTTTTCATCTATTACTGATGTTAATTTTGAAACAACTCTAATATCTTTATTTTGAGATTTAATTATTTTTTTTATTGAGTTAGTTATTTTATATAAATTAAACTCACTGTTATCTAATAGAATAATTACATTTGGATTATACGATATTATCTGCTTTGAAATTTCTGAACCAATAGAGCCACCTGCACCTGTAACAAGAACATTACTTGCATCTAAATCCTTATTTAAATTTAGTAAATCTATATCTACTCTTCTCTTCAAAATATCGTCTAGATCTAAATCTTGAAGTCCTTGGTAGGATACATTGTTATCAATAATATTATCAATTCCAGGTAAGGTTTTAATTTTAATATTATAATTTGCAATTTTATTTATTATTTTTCTCCTCTCGAATAAATTCAGACTAGGAATACAAAGTAAAACTAGATTGATCCCATATTTGCTTATGTAATTTGAAGTTATTGAAGATGGTATAATCTCTATATTATTAATCTTTAAGCTGTGTTTATTTTTGTCATCATCAATAAATGCAATTACGTTGTATAGCTTGTTTGATTGCATTGAATTATAACATTGTATTCCAGCTTCACCAGCCCCATAAATAAGAATATTTTTCGCACTGTTACTTTTTCTGTTCATAAAAATATTTTTTATAGCTAGCCTACTAATAATAATTAGTAAAAAAAATAAAATTGGCTGAATTAATCCAATTGATCTTGGAACACCATTAAATTTAAAAATAAATAATATTATTAACATTATTATAATGATTGAGAATATTGACTTACTTATATGAATTAAAAATTCTATATTTATGTGTCTACTAATGGATTTATAGTTTTTGAAGATTGTAAAAAATAAAAGATAAGATGCTGCAAATAATATAAATACTAAAACTTGATTATCTCTAGGATAAAAAAAAGTTGATAATATTTGATGTTCTCTATCTAATATTAATGAAAATGAAATCCATGTAGCAAAAATATTTAGAGACAAATCTTGGCAAACTAATAGAATAGTTTTAAATGCTCTTGATGCCTTATTTAAATTGCCAAATAGCTGAAATAATATCTCCATTAGTGACTAATACTGTCTCTTTTAAAAACTTTTATAAATGTTAAAAATATTATTTTTAAATTTAAATAAAGTGAATTGTTTTCTTTATAATGTTTTTCTAAATCAACTTTATTAATAATTGATATACTATCTCGACCATTAATTTGTGCCCATCCAGTAATTCCAGGTTTTTGTAAATGAATATTATTTTTTGTCCTTAGGTCTATTAATTCAAATTGATTAAATAATGCTGGCCTAGGGCCAATAAAGTTCATATCACCTTTTATTATAGAGTATAACTGTGGAATTTCATCTAAACTTGATTTTCTAAGATAAGCACCTGACCAAGTAATTAAATTGTCACTATCTTTAATTAAGTGTGTTGCTATCTGAGGTGCGGTAGAAATCATTGTTCTAAATTTTGGCATAAGAAAAATTTTATTTTGTTTTCCAATTCTTTTTGACCAATGAATAATTGGACCTCTTGAGTTTAAAATAATTATTAATGAAATAATTAGCATCAATGGAAAAAAAGTTATTAAAATAACTAAAGAAGAAATTTTATTTAAATGATGTGTCATAAATCTACTGATTAATTTCTATAACTATTTTATAGCGAAATTTATTGTTCATTTAATCTATTTTTATGCTTCAGTAAGTGCTCATTCTTATATTCTATGCTAGCTGCCAATAATACCAAACATGATGCATTTGGAGAATATAAACTTCCTATTAGAATAGTATAGAAGAATGCACTATATGATCCATATCCTGTTGATCTGATAAAAAATAATACATAAATGAGTCCAAAAACTCCAAAGGTTCGTAAAAATAATAATGGCCCTGACACTGCAATTCTTCCACTTACAGGTTCAAATAATTCTGGTTTAAATAATACTCCTAAAGGGTTGCTGAGTATAGTTTTGACAGAAAAAATAATCCCACTTAGCCTTTCTCCATCTAACGCCATAATTATATTTAAAATATTCTCATTTTGCTTAACAATACCCTTTAAAATATAATCAATTTTGTAGTGATAATCAATAAGGTTAGGTATTTCAAAAATTTGAAAAAAAATAAAAATTAAATAGAGAGTTAAAGTTGCAATAGTTGATCTGATTGGAAAATTAACTAAAATCAAAAATAAAATCAAAAAATATCCAGTTGTAGCTCTGATTAAAGCTAACTCAATAATAATTAAAATTAAAAATGGTGTTGAATGAATTTTTCTTATTTTATGTCCATATCCTATTATATATATAAATAATACATAAAAACTTGCTCTTGCCGGCTCTGAATATAAAATTGAGGCTCCTCTATAGCTTTCTCCAGAACCTAATCCACCTTTACTGAAAAAATATGAAAATATAGGATCTAGGAATTCTAGAATATTCGTATTTTGAATTAATGCTATAATGAAAAAAACCCAAAAGAATATTCTTGCAGCCTTTCTTATCTCAAAAAAAATATAGTCCTTAGAAATTATCCATAAGCCACTTAAAAATGCTAAAAGTACAATTGTATATTTTAATAATAATAGGCTAAAACTATGTTCAGAGTATCCCTGAATAAAAAATATTAGTGGGAACATTAATCCTGTAAATAAATATAAAGTTCTGTAACTAGGTCTTACATACAATAAAGAATATGGAATTGATTCTACTCTTGTGTTAACAGTTCTTATCTCATTACTTACTATGCTAGCTAAAAAAGTTGGTACAAATAATAAAAAGTATTTAAAAAAAAATTTCATTTTTAAGACGTTATAAATTAAATTTTATTTAAGGACGATATTTGACTCCGTAGAACTAATAAGTCGGTTTCTTTGTATTTCTTGTATAAACTTGATGGCTTAATATCTAATCTAGTTTCATTTGTAAGGCTTTCATCTATATTAATAAAGTTATTTTTCTGAAGTATCTTTATATAATCAACATGTCGAATTCTATTCTGATAATGATTAGGTGGGTTAAAAAAATTCCATATAAAGTTACTGTATTTAAGAAAATTTAAATTAGATAACCTCTTATCAATATGCGCATAGTGATCACTATAATCAACACAAGATATTAGTAGTCCATTATCAAGTAATAAATTTTTAATATTCTTTAGAATTGAATCAATTTTTTTTATAGGAATATGTTCTATTGTATCTTTTGACACACATATATCAAATTTATTCTGAGATTGATACTTTGCAACATCTACAGGAGAGAAATATTTTATTCTTAGCTCAGATAAGAAATCATCAATATTATCAGTTTCATTTATACATTTCTTTCCAAGAATAGTAGATATGTCTCTGTATGCTTCAAAACAAAGTCGAGGATTAATCATTTGATTTAAATCTACGACAGTTTGATGTAAGTTTTCAAAACTTAGAGCTAAGAAAATATTTTGAGCTAAATTTCTCCCTGCTCCAAATTCTAATAATTTAATTTGATCTTTTTTTTGATAATCTTGTATTTTCTTTAAAGTGTAATTCCAATCACTATCTATATATAAAATAGGTTTGAAAGATCTACGGGTAATATTATGTTGAAAATAATAAAGTATCCTTTGAGGTAATAAAAATAAAATCCAAAATGCAATAGATTTAACTATCCAATTTTTTTCAATTACTTTTGAAACTTTCTTTAATAAATTTTTCATTATTGTGATTAAAAATTCATCAAATATTAGAACTTATATTAAGATATAACCACCTTAAAATTATTATTATAGTATGTAAAAAAAAAATTGGAATTGATGCTAATCTACTCCATTTTAATTGTTTTATTAAGACATTCTGTAATTCTATATTTGATTTAAACTTGTTCTTATAATGCTTAGAAGTATCGTTAACTTTATATATGTAATTAAAATTATTTGATTTATAAATTGATGGTTTTAAATCCAAAATTTTATTCCAATAAACCCAATCTTCTTTTTTACCTTCATAAAATCTTACTTTTTTTGCTAAACTTGATTTTAAAATAATACCTCCTAGTAAAAAAGGGTTTACAATTTTTCTTAAAAAAATTGGAAACAAAGGTATTTTTTTCATAATATTCATATTTCTTAATTGAATATAGGATTGAGAAATTAAAAAGAAGTTATTTTGGGTGAGTTCTTTCTTAAATTTTTTTAAGTCATTAATTGCTCCATGTAATAATTTATCACCAGAATCTAAGAAAATTGTAAAACTATTCTCAGCAGTTGCATCAATTTTGTTTAAAGCATAATTTCTAGCTTTTGATCTTGAAGCAATCGGATTAATATTATTGATATCGACTTTCAAGTTTTTACTTAAAGTTATTTTTTCATCTAAAGAGTAATTTATATTATTGTTTAAAATCAAAAATAATCTGATGTTATAGTCGATTAGCTTTTTACTTACTTCATTGATACTTTCAATCGTCTCATCAAGATCTTCTAGATTGCCTACAGGTGTAATAATATTAATATTTATATTCACAAAATATACTTACCATCTTGGTGAACTTAGTACATTTTTTTTATTAAAATTATTATGTGTTAAATTTGCTAATAACTTAATATCGTTTAGTAAACTATTAGATAGTAAAATTGGATTAAAACCTAAACTTTTTAAACCCTTATTTGACACTTCTAATTCATTCTTAGCCAATTCTTTCCTCGGGTTCTCTACTAGATCAATTTTAGTATTGTATTGATTAGCTATAATATCAGCGATCTCTTTCACAGATAGAACTTCGGAAATTTGATTATAGATTCTGACTTTACTATTATCAAATTCATCATTTTCTAAAGCTAATTTTATGCATTCAGCAGTATCACTAATATGAATAAAAGCTCTTTTTTGACCACCTTCTCCATAAATTGTTAATGGAAAATCATTTGCAGCTTGCGTTACAAATCGATTTAGTACTGTTCCGTAGATCCCGTCATAATCAAATCTATTAATAAGTTCTGGTGATTTTTTTGTTTCGTTTGTTTCGATGCCCCAAACAATTCCTTGGTGTAAATCTGTTATTTTTAGCTTCCAATTCTTATTATAAAATTGAAATATAATTTGATCTAAGCTTTTAGTTAAGTGATATATGCTTCCAGGGTTTGTTGGATACAATATATCTACATTTTTATTTGTTGAAGGTATATTTACCTCAAGATACCCTTCGGGTATAACTCCAAAATCTTTAGAGTATCCGTATACTCCCATTGTTCCTAAATGAATTAAGTGAATATCTCTATCTATGTCGACTATTGCAGAGCAAACATTGTGTGTTCCTGAAATATTATTATTAACAGTGTATCTTCTTTCACTGTCACCAATCATTGAATATGGAGCTGACCTTTGTTCAGCAAATTGAATTATTGCTTGTGGTTTAAACTCAGCAATTTTCTTTCTTAAAGCTAGTGGATTATTAGCTATATCAATATTTTCAAATTCTATCTCTCCTATTTCTTTTTTGGCTGCAGTTATTCTCTCATTGATAGAAGCAATGTTTGTCAAGCTTCCAGAAGATAGCTCATCATCAATTGAGCGTCTTGATAAGTTATCAATTATAAGAATTTCATGACCACAAGCCGCTAGCCTTAAACTAGTTGGCCATCCACAAAAACCATCACCACCTAATACTATTATTTTCATATCTATCTATTCTTCTCTTCTTAATATTTTATAACCTCTTATCTTAGCCATTGTTATAAAGTAAAATTCTCTAGATACAAACAAAGAATACAAGTACTTTATACATTCAATTATAAATCGAATAAATTTTTCATGTTTAAGTTTAATAAATATAATTTTTATTGTCGGAAAAGTTGATTGACCACCTAATTTAAAGTCTACAATAATACTGTTATTATAATTTATGCCATATTTAGTAATATTCTTATTCATCCAATCATTATCAGCAGAAACTTTTAAATCTTCATTAAAATAAATCTCTTTTTTATTAGGAGCTATAAAACCTTGGTGTGGAGGTAATGTTCTAAGACCACTTCTGAAAAATAACTTATTAGATGGAAAATTTTCTCTAATTATCCTTATTTTTTTAAAGATTTGATAAGTTTTGAAACTAGTACACATATTAACTAAAATATTTTTATTAATATTGCTTATATTATCTTCACTTACAAAACAATCCCCTGCATTCAAAAATAATAAAAATTCGCCTGTAGATTTTTTAATTCCTATATTCATCGCATTGAATAAAGAATTATCAACGTCCCAGTAGAATTTCCTATAGTTATTTGAATAAGATTGAATTAATTGTTTCTTTTCATTTTTCGAATATCCAGACAGAACTAAGATATTCTCATAGCAATTTTCTCTTTGCATATTTATTGAGTCTAAAGTTTCTTTAAGTTCATCTAAATTTTTATAAGAAATTGTTACAATAGTTAATTTCATTTTTTTATACAGTGATCATGTTAATAAATTTTTCTAAAGATTAAATGTTTAAAATCATACTGGTCTTGATTAAGTGTTTTATGCTTATTTATTGAAGGATTATCAAAATTAAAAATGCAATCATAGCCATGATTATACATATAATCTAAAAAACTAATTTCTGAAAAAAACAAACAAGGGAATAAAGAGTCTTCCATATTATTTTGTAATACATAAAAATCGTAATTTTTTTTTGTAAAAACTGTGTCAGTAATTACTATATACTCAGGCTTAATAGTGAAAATTTCATATAAAAAATCTTTATATTTTTTTATATATTGTAAAGAGGATCCAAAATAAACAATATTAATATTTTGTATTTTTATTTCATCTAATGAAGTTATGTATTTAATAAAATTAGATTTACTGTTTGGAATCTTATTGTTAATTTCTTCAACAAATTTATCAGTTTCAAGAATAAAGGACTTTACATCTGCTTTTGTAATTTTCTTTATAGATTCATAAATTGGTGGATTACCTCCACCAACATCAAGGATAGTATAATCTTTTTTATTTATAATACTTAATAAAATAGGTAATATAATATTTCTATCTACATCAGAAAAATTAATATTTTCCAAATATTTACTTGCTCTTTTCAGATCATTTACTTCGATAACATAATCACTTAACTGAGTTGAAAATTTTTTTGCATCTTTTAAAGAAGCAAACACTTGTTGATAGCTTTCTTTACGTTCAGAAATTAGGATTTTTTTTAAAAATTTTTTTATTTTTATAAAATACATAAATTTTTACAAGGTAATATTATTAATTTTTAATGAGATTTTTTTTGCTTCTTGAAGTTTTAATTCAGGATACATTGGGAGAGTCAAAACTCTACTCGCTAAATAATTAGTTACTGGCAAATTGTTATTTGGAATTTTGCAATATTTATCATAACCACCATGCAAATGACCAGGCACAGGATAATGTATGCCACAAAAAATATTATCTTTTTTTAATCTATTGATAAATTCATCTCTGTGTTCAGCAAGTACTACATATAGATGATGTACATGTTTTATATTTTTTCTTTGTTTAGGTAGTTCAATAAACTTATTATTAATTAAGCTTTCATACGTATTAGCAATTCTAATTCTTTTATTATTATCTTTAGATAAATATTTAAGTTTAACATTTAAAATAGCAGCTTGAATTTCATCTAATCTAGAACTTTGCCCAGGCTCAATAGTATTTCTACTATCATCCCAACCAAACTGACGACTTTGTGCTATTCTATTGGCTATTTTTTTGTTTTTTGTTACAACCATTCCTCCATCGCCTATGGCTCCAAGATTTTTTGTTGGATAAAAGCTAAATGCTCCAATATGACCAATTGAGCCAATTTTTTTTCCATTATATTCGGCTCCTGTTGCTTGCGCACAGTCTTCAATAACAAATAAATTATTGTTATTTGCAATTTTCATGATTTCTTTCATATTGCAAGCTTGACCATAAATATGCACAGGAATAATTGCTTTCGTTTTTTTTGATATCGCTTTTTTAATTAATAGAGGATCCATAGTAAAAAAAGTCTTTTCAATATCGACTATTACTGGTGTTGCTCCACTTGATATTATTGCTGATAAAGTTGCTAAAGCTGTATGTGAAACAGTTATAACTTCATCCCCAGGACCAATATTAAGAGCTTTTAAACTTAAAAGAATCGCATCTGTTCCACTATTTACACCAACTGCATATTTAACATCACAGTATTTAGAAAAATTTTTTTCAAATAATGAAACTTGATTTCCAAGTATATAATTTCCACTGTCAAGAGTATTTTTTATTGACTCTAATATTTCTTTCTTATGTGACTTAAATTGACTTAAAGGATAAGAGGCAAAAACCATTATAATATTTCTACCCTTGGCACAAAAGTAATCCACTTACCTCCATTTTTTTCAAATTCGGTTTCCTTTTCAAAAATTTCTTTTTTATGATTCCATGCGAATAAAAGTGCATAGTCAGGAGGATTTTGTGAGAAATTTTCATAAGACTTAACTGGTATATGGGCTCCAGGAGAAAATTTATTTTGCTTTAAAGGAGTTGTATCAGAAATAAAGTCTATCAAATCAGGTCCTATTTCTGAATAATTTAACACAGTTGTACTCTTAGATGTTGCTCCATAACCAACAACACGCTTGTTTTCATCTTTAATTTTAGTTAATAGCTCTAATAATTCTTTTTTTGATTTTTCACAGTTATCTCTAAATCTTTCATATGTAGAAATTTCTTTAAACCCATTTTTTTCTTCATTCATAATTATTTTTGAAACATTATTAGAAATTATATGGCTACCTTTTTTTCCAATAAAATATCTCATTGACCCTCCATGAGTAACTTGAGGCTCTACATCTATGAGCTCTAGGTCATGTCTTTCACAAATTGAAATAACTGATAGGGCAGAAAATATATAGACATGTTCATCATAGATTTGATCATAAGAAACTTTATTAAGCATATCACCTAAGTATGGGTCTTCAAAAATCAATACTCCATCTTTGCTAAGTAAATTAGAAATACCAGCAAACACACTATTGATATTTGGAATATGACACATTACATTCGCTGCAAACATTACATCAGCATGTCCATATTCTTCTAAAACCTTTACAGCTAATTCTTCATTGAAAAATTCAGATATAGTATTAATTCCTTTTTCTTTTGCAATTTGAGCTACGTTTCGTGAAGGCTCTATGCCTAAGTGTTTAATTCCTGCATCTTTAAAATGTCTAAGCATGATGCCATCATTGCTACCAAGCTCTATTGCCATAGGACTGTCTTTAGATTTCAAAAATCTATTGATAACTGAATTAGCGAAGTTATCAAAATGTGTCTGCATATGCTTAGATAAGCTTGAGAAAAAAGGGTAACTCTCATTAAACATTAACTCTGCATCAGGCTGTTCTATTAATTGAAACGCAAAGCATTTATTACAAAAAGAAGGTTTCATTTCAAAAAAATATTCATCTTTGAAAGCCTCTTCTTTAAGAAATCCATTAGCAATTGGCATATTACCAAAAGTCATAAACGGTTCAATTTTATTATTACAAACTCTACAATTGTTAGCTATATCCATATTTAATTTTCCCCTAAATTTATTTTTCTTTTAAAATTGATCTTAAATAATCTGCGTATTCAACACTTTTGTAGCTAGTAATCAACATATCTAAATTTTTATCTGAAATAAAGCCCATTCTCCAAGCAATTTCTTCAGGGCATCCAATTTTTAATCCTTGAAGTTCTTCAACCATTTTCACAAATTGTGAAGCTTTAAGTAAGTTGTCATTAGTGCCAGCATCTAACCAAGCATATCCTCTTCCAAGCTTATAAACACCAAGAGATTTATTCTTTAAATAGAATTGATTGATATCTGATATTTCTAGTTCACCTCTAGCTGAGGGAGTTATTTGTTCAGCAATTTTAGTAATTTCATTATCATAAAAATATAAACCCGTAATTGCCCAATTTGAAATACTATTTTTTGGTTTTTCAATAATCTTATTAGGAATATCGTTTTCAGTAAATTCACATATGCCAAAGTTTTCTGGATCGTTTACATAATATGCAAAAACCGTTGCGTCATTATCTAATGAACTTTGTTGATTTAATAATTCCGAAAACCCAGAGCCATAAAAAATATTATCTCCTAAAATTAATGCACACGGACTATTATCTAGAAATTCTTTTCCAATTAAAAATGCTTCTGCTATTCCTTTTGGTTCAAGTTGTTCTTTATAGGAAATTTCTATACCAAATTTTGAACCATCACCAAGTAAATTTTTAAAGCTATTTAAATCATTGGGATTTGTAATTATTAAAATTTCTCTTATTCCAGCCAACATAAGAGTTGATAGAGGATAATAAATCATGGGTTTATTATAAACTGGTAAGAGTTGCTTACATACTGGAAGTGTTATAGGCCATAACCTACTACCAGTTCCACCAGCTAAAATTATACCTTTTCTATTTTTCATAATTAGCTATTCAGATACCAATTATTTTTTCGAACCCATTCAATAGTTTTTTTTATTCCTTCTTTTGGGTTTGTATTTGCAGTCCAATTAAGTAGTTTTTGTGCCTTTGAACTGTCAGGAATACGATTAATGATATCTTGGTATACTATGCCATACATTTCTTGAGTATTAATATTGTTAATTTTTATATCTATACCTGATTCATTTATACAATAATTAACTATGTCCTCAATATTGGTAGGATTTTGATTGCCAATATTAAATACGTGTCCATTTGCAATTTCTTCTGTTGCTGCCAAAATTAGTCCATCAATTGCATCATCAATATAGGTGAAGCATCTTGTCTGCTTACCTCCATCATATATATCCGGGGATTCATTTCTTAAAATTCTATATATCGATTGAGATACAACATAAATTGGATTTTGTTTTGGCCCATAAACATTAAAAAATCTTACAGTAGAAAAATTAAGTTTTCCATTTCTATGCAAACCAAACAGCATATGTTCTATAAGAGCTTTGCTTGATGAGTAACACCACCTATCAACTCCTGGGCTTCCAAGAACTCTATCCGCTTCTTCGTTCC
>TARA_B110000483_G_scaffold217811_2_pt1 | contig 11728 bp, 12 predicted proteins | sample TARA_B110000483 | Tara Oceans TARA_B110000483 (sample SAMEA4398176) | marine metagenome | biome: Polar Biome; feature: [SRF] surface water layer (ENVO:00010504); material: water (ENVO:00002006), including particulate matter (ENVO:01000060) such as... | depth 5 m
AATTGCTTTTATCTACTTAGAAAGCGACTAGCCGATTCTGGATCGCATTTACTCAAAAACATCTCCGTATCCGGAGAATACATTAGGCTTCTCGAATGGGTCATCGGCCCTGTCAGGTATACAGGATCTTCCAACATAAACTCCGCTTCAAGGCGCGTTCCTGTATCGTTTAACCAATAGCGTTCAACCACATGCTTGTTAGTACTTGAAGGCACGCCCGTCTGATAAGGCGAACGGTGAAAGGGGAAATTGGTGGTATCCACTATTAAGGAGCCTTCTTCCCACCAGCCAATAGAATGGCCCGTTGCAACTAGCTGATCGCTGCTGGGGTGTGACCGGCCATCCATATATACCATTCGCTCCTCGGCATCGCGTTCGCTGCGGATAATAATCAGGTCTTCATCTTCCCTGACCTCAATCTCAATCATGTAAAGATTGCTAGATACAAAACCACCTGGTGTCGGCCGTCCAGCACAGGAAGAATTAGGGTTTTCAGCGGACAGGGGATCAAAATCCGCCGCAGCCTGCCGCGCATTATCATTTAGAGACAAGAGAGCTATAAAGAATCCATCATAGCCACCGGGATAATCGGGAAAAGAGGACACATCTGCAATCCATTGTCCGGCAACGCTCTCGGCAACCGCAGTACCATCAGGTTTATCAAGTGTTACACCCAATGTATCCCCATCGTCCTTTTCGAGACTGTCCAATATGCCATAGGGCTCTCCGTTAAGCCGGGTATTTGCTTCGATGGTTACCCTATCGCCGGGCGCTACATAGTCAGATGACCAACCCCGCCGCTGAGAAACGCTTACGGAACCCATCTGAATTTCCCATTCAACCGCTACTCCCTGCTCGTCCATTACTTCCACGAGAAGATATACATGAGGGTTACGCCAATTAAACTCGGTAACCACTCCGTTAATGGTCTCCATGGATCCCATATTTATGCCTACATCGCTGTGATGTGCGTGACTGGGCGCTGCGACTAGAGAGGCAAGAGCAGCAGTAAAAAATACAGACAAAAACGATTTAAAGTTGATCATATCTGGTCAATTCAGCTTTTTGGAAACACTGATTCTAGCGTAAATTTTTACCTTTATCAGCGCACTATCAACGCGCCGCTTTATGCTCTGCCAGATTCCCTGGCAGACTAAGGTGACTAACGCCCTTATTATTGGCGTTAGTTTGTATAGGAGTAAAGACGCCGAATATCGTTATTTACGCAGACGGAACCTAGAACCGCCCGAAAGAAGATTTCGAGAAAGACTTCCCCGCCGATGTTCTTAAGCTCGCTAAGGCTATAAAACCAACAGCAAACGGCACGGAACAATATGCCTTTTACGACTGGGATTTGCGCTCATACCACAGCAATGTCAGTGCGGGCGCTGCGGAACAGATATTCATAAAAACATTCTCGACGGCTACCGCTATATAGTCCAAAACTGCGCACTGAACGACAAAATATACTTATTCGGCTTTAGCCACAGTGCCTATAATGTGCGCGCAATTAGGCATTGGACAGGTGGCAGAACCAACCGGGTTGTCAGTCTCGGCTATTCGCTTTTACGAATCACGGGGCTTAGTGCGACCTATTCGGAACACCGGCAAACGCCGTCGCTTCCGGTAGTCGAGTATTCGGCGGCTGTCTTTTGTACTTATTGCCCAGCAGCTTGGCTTCCCGTTTGGAGAGATCGCGAGCCTTCTCAAGTGTTTACCAAATGGCCGCACACCCACCGTCAATGATTGGGCCCGTATAAGCAAAATGTTCCGAGAGGCCTTGGATCAGCGCATCGTAACCGCTACGCAAATGCGCGACCACCTCGAAGGTTGTATTGGATGCGGTTGTTTATCCCTTACCAATTGCAAACTTTACAACCCTGAAGATCGGGCTAAGGAATTTGGCGCCGGGCCGCGATACTTGCTCGCCAGGGGAGTCTCCTTGAAAGAGCCTTTAGGCTTCTAATAGACACTGCCCACAACGCACAGTAAGATGCGGCCTATTCTCGGGGCGGGGTGTAATTCCCCACCGGCGGTGATGGCTTATGCTTAAGTCCGCGAGCGCTCTTTTGTACCTTTACATAGGAGGTCAGCAGATTCGGTTAAATTCCGAAACCGACGGTTAAAGTCCGGATGAAAGAGAAAAAATTGGCGGCTATTGTCTAATTCGACTACTCCTGTCTAATTAAATAGCGTGCCTTTTTGTGTCGCCCTGAATTTATTCCTTTTCCTTCTAGGAGATAGCTATGAAACAGGGTTTCGAACGTGAAATCCCCAACCTCCGTGTTGCTTTTATCAAAGCGGCTTGGCATCAAGATATTGTCAATAACGGCCGTCAAAGCTTTGTTGAAGAACTGGGCCGCCTCACTGAGGGCGAGGCCAGTGTTGATACTTTCGACGTTCCCGGCGCTTTTGAAATCCCGCTTCTGGCAAAAGATCTTGCTAAAACTGGCCAATATTCTGCTGTAGTCTGCTGTGGGCTAATAGCTGATGGCGCTATTTATCGCCATGAATATGTCGCCGATGCGGTAATTTCAGGATTGATGCAAACCCAGCTGGAGACCGGAATACCTATTGTGTCAGTGGTTTTAACGCCAAAGAACTTTAATTACACCAACGAGGATGCAGATTTCTTCCTGAACCACTTCAAGATTAAAGGACAAGAAGCAGCGGATGTCTGTGTATCCATATTGACAACCCGGCAATCCATCTCCAGTTAATGATTATTGAACTGACTGCTGCCCACAAAGGCTAGCGCTTTAAAAAATTGTTCGCTCTTCCGGTCTGATGGACTAAAGTCTAAGTATTGATCCAGACCATTGATTTAGACAAGATCAAAACAAAGGGAGCAAACCATGGTGTCACCGCGAATAGTTATTAAAGCCGATTCAGATGAATCTTCACTTAGACTGGCCGTCCTTATCGATGCCGACAACGCACAGGCAGCGGTAATTGAAGGTTTATTAGCTGAAGTAGCACGGTTTGGTGAAGCCACGGTAAAACGCATTTACGGCGACTTTACCTCTCCTCAACTTGGTTCTTGGAAGAATGTGCTACAACAATACGCCATTAAACCGGTTCAGCAATTTGCCTATACCACCGGTAAAAATGCTACTGACAGCACCATGATTATTGACGCGATGGATTTACTCTATACGCGAAAGTTCGACGGCTTCTGTCTGGTTACCAGTGATAGTGATTTCACCGGGTTAGCAATGCGTATTCGGGAAGAAGGTCTAACCGTGCTTGGCTTTGGCGAACAGAAAACTCCAGCAGCGTTCAAGAATGCCTGCCACAAGTTTATATTTACCGAAGTATTACGCCCTTCCCGTGCCAAGAAGGCCCCAGCGCCGAAGGACGAGAACGCCAAAGGCTCGGAAACTAAAAAACCAAACGCACCTCGAAAGTCCAAACCGACCTTTCCAAAGCAGTTTATGTTGGATGCACTTGAGCAATCGAGTGACGATGCCGGCTGGGCAATGCTTAGCACCTTTGGTAATTATCTAACTAAATTGAAACCGGATTTTGATTCAAGAAATTTTGGATATACCAAGCTATCTAATTTGGTGAACGCAAAATCAGCTCTTTTTATCACTGAGGAACGTACCCAACCTGGTACTAATAACAAGCAACTCTACGTGCGCGCTAAATAAGATAGGTGGCGCTTAAGCTCTAGTTGCCGCCCTTATGTTCCCGGGACTAATCTTGCACCTGCTTGTGATATTGGCTGGTACTTTTACCCGCAGCGCGCCGCTCCACCATGCTAGCGGCATTAAAGGCCTGCTCGCGATCCAACTTGTTGTAGTTTTCAAAGCGTCGTTCATCTAGCCCACCATCTTCAATAGCCTTTCTAACCGCACAGCCTGGCTCTGTATCATGCCGACAATCATTGAACTTACAATTTCTGGCAAGCTCTTCTATATCGGCAAAGGTCATAGCTATGCCTGCTTCACATTCGGAAAGCTGCAGCTCCCGCATTCCAGGCGTATCAATAATCATGGCACCACTTGGCATAGATAGAAGTGACCTGTGGGTGGTAGTGTGTCGCCCTTTTTCGTCGTCATCCCGAATTTCACCGACGGCCTGACGCTCTTCTCCCAAAAGCCTATTGGTCAATGTCGATTTACCTGCCCCTGAAGACCCCAACATAGCCACGGTTTTACCGGATACGCACCAGGGCAAAAGTGCCGATACGCTATCTGTATCTTTTGAATTAACCATCTCGACGCAAAGTAAATTATCCAGCTTTTGCACCTGAGATTTGAGCGCATCAGGGTCTGGGCACAGATCCATTTTGGTTAGTACAACAACAGGTTCAGCGCCTGCATTATTTATAACGCTTAAATAGCGTTCAATGCGGTTTAAATTAAAATCATCATTTAGGGAGCAGACAACAAAAGCCGTATCCACATTTGCTGCAAGCAGTTGTTCGGCGAATCTGTGGCCAGCGGCTTTACGGCTAAAACTGCTCTGCCTTTTCAATACCCGCATCAGACGCCCATCAGATTCAAGCAGAACCCAATCGCCAACGGTTAGTTCCGGTGTAGAACTGGTGATGGGCATTGTTATATTGCCCTTCTCGGTAACCAGCTCGATTTTAGATTTGTGTTGTTCAACAACCCGCGCGGGGGTTACTGAATCCCATTGCTCTAGGCTTAGCTGCTGTTGGAAGAAAGGTTGCCAGCCCATCTTAATAGGAGATGTTGGGCTAGTCACGCAAACTCATAAGAGTCACTAATAGCTCTTTCTAACGGGCATATTGATGTCAATAACCTCTCCATTGGCAAAGCTGATTTGCATATCAACGGAATCACCGGCAAATGCCTCTTTATCGACACCCATAATCATCAGATGTAGGCCGCCTGGTTGCATATTGATACTGCCACCGGCGGGCAGGACCAATTCATCAACTTTATCCATGCTCATAATGCCGCTACTTATGGCGACTTCATGTAACTGCACCATTTGCGCTGCGGAGGAGTTAAAGCTTTGCAGAACCTGATCTTGATCGCCTGAATTGCTGATACTTATATAGCCGGCAGAAACCTCTTGCCCGGGAATCAGGGCAGTAACATATGCAGACTCGATATTTAGTAAGGGATCTGCTGAGCTATAACCACAAAAAAATAACCCTACTAACAACAAGAGGGCTGTAATGATTTTTGGTTTGATAGGACTCATGGGCGGATTATAGTCGAGCGGGCAAGTATCAGGACAAGGAAAAGGGTAAAATTCCGATCTAAGTTTGAATTAACACCAATTACGCGCAGTATTTTATGGCAAAGCATCAGAATTTTCATCTTAGCTCTCATCTCTTCCTAACCTCGTTTCTCGCGATCCTGGCTTACGGCCTTTTGTTTAGTTCTGCTTCAGCCCAAACAGATGACGTTTTTGATGGAAACAGCTTTTCCAGTGTTCTGGAAGAAAGCCACTTTTTGCGCGTTGCCGATGCATTTATCCCGGCATTAAGATGGGGCTTAGATCGGCAGGTTCAGCTTGATTGGTACATCGAACCAGATTACTACCTCTACCGCGCTCGATTTGTATATCAAGCTGATAGCACCTCGGAAGTTACTGCCAGCTACCCAGCTGGAATTACCAAATTCGACGAGTTTTTTCAGGAGGACTTGGAGGTTTATTACAGCAACCTGCTTATTGAATTAGATATTCCTGAAGACACTGCAAAACTATATGTGCAATTTCAGGGCTGCGCTGAAGCCGGACTTTGTTATCCACCTACTTGGGTAGGGTTTGATATAGATACCGGCACCGGATCGGCAGGGTTTATGGGAGAGCTACCCAGTGGACCTCCAGTTCTGTCAGCTGGCGCTCCAACAACGGGTCGGGTTGCTGAAGCTCTAGCTTCAAGTCAAAGCACTGATGCATCCGATGATGGGTTACCCATTACTTTGCTAATTGGATTCTTCGCCGGTTTGGCTGTTTTAGCTGGGATAGTCGTATTTAGTCTAAAACAAGGTAAATAATTCTTATTTACATACTGTCCTCACTTAACCTCAAATGATAATATGTCTCATTCGCATTTATACCAAATAGTGATTTACAAAATATGGCCATTAAAGCGCTTCCCTTATCTGGCAATTTTGCCTCTTTCTGCCTGCTTTTCAGCATGCTTTTAAGTTTTGAAGTCCAAGCCGCACCAACAGAATCCGAACTGGAATCAGTTGGCGAACGCTATCTGGAGCTCGCCTCTGCGGCATTTAGTGCTTCTTTAGATGAAGCATTGGTGATGCAAGATGCAGTTGAGGCATATTTGCTCTCCCCTAGTGAAACAACGCTTCAGAATGCCAAAGATAGCTGGACTACAGCACGCAAACCCTATGCGGAAATCGAAGCCTTTCGTTTTGGCAATATCATTATTGATAACTGGGAACCTCAGCTAAATGCCTGGCCTTTGGATGAAGGATTTATCGACTACGTAGATCACAGTATGTATTTCTACGAGCTAGGTAATCCAGTGGGGCAGGCAAACCTGATCGCCAATACTAGCCTTAGCTTTGGGCCACAAACACTCGACCTGACTGAACTAGATTCTGAACTTCTGGCTAGCTTGAACGAGCTTGGCGGTACCGAGGCGAACGTAGCCACTGGCTGGCATGCGATTGAATTTTTACTCTGGGGCCAAGATCTAAATGGCACTGGCCCAGGAGCCGGTAATCGTCCAATAAGTGACTTCGCTATTGATTCTGCAGACTGCACCAACGGTAATTGCGCTCGCCGACGGGCCTATCTGAAGTCTGTTACCGAATTACTTATCGAAGACCTTGGATGGATTATTACCCAATGGGATGCCAGCTCTGCAGACAGCTATAGCAACGAATTTTCTGCTTTGAATTCGAAAGAACAGCTTCGTCGCATATTGTTTGGTGCCGGTAGCCTTTCTCTAGGTGAACTTGCGGGCGAACGCATGAAGGTTGCACTCTACGCGAATTCCCCGGAAGACGAACACGACTGTTTTTCTGACAATACGCATTTCACCCTCTTGCACGATCAAATTGGTATTTCCAATGTGTTGATGGGGCAAACCAACTTCGCTGGAAACCTCAGCAGCGGTTTGTCCGTAGTTGAGCTTTTGCAAGTACATGACCCTGCACTTGCTTCGCAACTAACGGCAGCTCTGAACAACACTACTCAGGTAATTGGCCTAATAGTTGATTCAGCTCAGTCCGGTGTGGCCTTTGATCAATTAATATCTCCGGGCAATGCTGAAGGCGCAACCATGATCCAAGGCGCTATTGACGCCTTGATAGTTCAAACCCGAGTAATCGAAGCCTCGGCCATAGCCTTAGGTTTAACTTCGCTTGCCGCCAATACGGAAGGACACTTTTAGGAATGAAATCGCAGTATCTAGGCCATGAGGGCATGCAGTTTGCGATTATTGCTGCATCTGCTTCTCTCTGCACATTCGCGGGTATACCAGCCTTTGCGGACCCCAGCCTGCCTGGCGGTGCTACCACCACTCAGTTTCAGGACGTAAACGCCTTTTCGCAACCGGCTTCTAACCTCGATTTAGAAGCCCGTATGAATTTTAGTATTGGCAACAGCTTTTTCCGTAACCCTTGGATAGCTGCACCCGCTACTACCACTGCACGGGACGGTCTTGGACCTCTATTTAATACCAACAGCTGTCAGGGCTGCCATATCAAAGATGGCCGAGGACACCCGCCTCTTCCGGGGCAGACTCAGGCAGTATCAACATTAATCCGGTTGAGTATCCCCGAAACTGTTAGCACCCCAAGAGCTGCGTCAGATGGAGTGGTTTCAGAGCCAACCTACGGTGACCAGTTACAGGATTTTTCTGTGGCGGGAGTGGAGCCCGAAGCGCGCATTCAGTGGGAATATGAATACTCAAATTTTGAAATGGCGAATGGCTCGGTAGTTGAACTGCGCAAACCCATTATTGAGCTAACGCATCTGGCATACGGTCCAATGCATCCGGACCTAATGATCAGCCCCCGGGTTGCTCCGGCAATGATCGGGTTAGGATTATTAGAAACCATTCCCTCTGAAGACATTCTGGCAAATGCCGATCCAGAGGACGCCAATCAAGACGGCATATCCGGCCGACCGAATACCGTCTGGGACAGAATCGACCAAGAGCTAGTTCTCGGCCGTTTTGGCTGGAAAGCCAGCAAACCCACAGTCGAACAACAAAGTGCTGCCGCCTTTTTTGGCGATATTGGCATTACTTCAACTCTGTCACCCCCAGAAAGCTGTATGCCTGCGCAAACTAGCTGCTTAGAAGCGCCTGACGGCGGTTACCCTGAAATCAGCAATGAACTATTAGGGTTAGTGAGCTTTTACTCCCGTCACCTTGCGGTTCCAGCTCGCCCCGACGCGGCGGAGCCTGAGGTGGTAGCTGGGGAACAAATATTTACCGAGGTCGGTTGCGCCGGCTGCCACAAGCCTAATTGGCAGACAGGAGCTGGAAACAACCCTGCCCTAAGCAATCAAAGTATTTATCCCTACACTGACCTATTGCTTCACGATATGGGTGAAGGCTTGGCAGATAACCGGCCTGACTTTGATGCAACTGGCCAAGAGTGGAGAACCCCACCGCTTTGGGGTTTGGGTAGCTATCAGGTAGTAAACGGTCATACCCAATTTTTGCATGACGGCCGTGCCCGCAATGCGTTAGAAGCAATTCTTTGGCATGACGGCGAAGCTGCTGCGGCAAAAAATGAAGTAGCACAACTTTCCGAAGATAAACTAAACTCGTTGCTTCTCTTTTTAGACTCTCTCTAAAATGCAAAAAAATGCTTACCGACTAATTATTTCGGTTGCGATGGCCTCAACGCTTATCGCTTGCACATCAAATGAGCCCTCTCTTTCTCTGCACTGGAAAAACTGGGCCAATACTCAAGCAGATTCTTGGCTCAAAAATGCCGCTCAATTGCTCGAAGTCAATTCGAACTATTGCACGGGCTCAGCCGGAATTGATTCAGCCCAATCCACATTCACTCAAAACTTAAGCCAATGGGCCTATATAAACGGCTATCCCTACAAAGCCATCGATGAGCAAGCTTTGTCTTTCTCTTTATATTTCTGGCCAGACAAGCGCAATATGACGGAAATTCGCCTTGGTGCGCGAGCTGAAACCGCAGAACCATTATCCAGCGATGCATACGATCAACTAATTGCTGCCGAAAAAGGCATCCCAGCCATTGAATGGCTGCTCTATAAAGAGGATATGACCTTAGCCCAGCGCTGCAGCACCCTAGTAGCCGTTAGCGAAGTCTATCTGGCAGATGTGACTGCATTGTATGAATACCATCAGGCAGCGCCGGTAATTTTAGATGAATGGGCCACTGATTCCGAGGTTATTGCAGGTCGTTCCATTGCACTCAACCTGCTTTACGCGCAAATATCCCGCCTTGAATCCCATTTACGACAAAGCAGAGACGATGAAGGGCTTTGGATAAGCTATATGGCGGAGGGCTGGCGTTCGGAAAACACCTGGCTGGTATATAGCCAATCCCTAACCAGCTTGACCGAGATGCTCGAGCATACAGGTCAGACATCAACTATTTTACCAGAAAATAAAACAAGGCTAGAGGCTTATATCCTTGACGCCAAAGGCGTATTGGCCGGATTTTATAAGTTAACTGCCCATCAACAAAATCCGGAAGCCTTGGATGATCTACAAGTCCTGCTAGTGGAACTGGCGAACTTTCTGGAAAACAGTCTGGCGGAAAACTTTGGTATTTTGATTGGCTTTAATAATTTTGATGGGGATTAATGACTCTACTTAAGCGTCGCGAATTTATTAAGTTTAGTGGCTTCAGCTTGACTGCTCTCCAGCTTGGCGCCTGCTCTTTTGGTGAACAAGTCTCTAGTGAACAAAACGTTCGCCTATATGGCGGCTTTCGAAGTTACGGAAATACATACGGTGCGGCCTGCATAGACCAGAGAGGCGAGCTGATCTGGAAGTTGGATACGCCGGCACGTGTGCACGAAGTATGTCTCAGTGACGACCTATCTACCGGCGCAGTAGTGGCTCGACGACCCGGAACCTTTATCCAACTATTCAGCCCTTTCGATGGCCAAGAATTAGGTCAGCTCAGAGCTCCCGAAGGCCTAATACTTGAAGGTCATGCACTCTTTCGAACGAACAGCCAAGGCCAAAACGAACTTTGGGCAACTGCCTCACTGACCCAGACAAGCGAGTCCATACTACTGAAGTACACGTTAGGCAATCTATCTGCGCTGCCTGAAAAAATTTCAATTGCAGGACTTGGTCCCCACCAGATGCTGTCGTTATCCAACCAGATAGTTATCGCGGTAGGTGGGTGGAAATCCGTCGGTCGTACTATCCTGAATGCCGACAGTTTTGCATCTGGACTGGTATTTTTTGATACCGACTCTTCTACGAGTTCTTTTGTTCCAATGCCCACCAAACAGTTAAGTGCTCGCCATTTAGATTCTGATGGCGAGAACCTCTGGGTAGGTATGCAGCTCGCAGACCCGGCTCCAACTCAAGACGCTCTGCTATACAGCTACTCAGCATCCAACAGTTGGCAGGTTGCTGACTCGCCTAAAACCGGCTGGCCGAGCTTTAACGGCTATATAGCCAGTGTGGCTGCATCTACTGACGAAGTAGTCGCCACCTCTCCTCAGGGACATATCTACGGGCGCTGGGACCATCAAGGACTGGCAATCGAATCTATAAATTCCCTGGATATCTCGGCGGCCACTAGTATCGATGGAAAATGGTGGATAAGCAGCGGCCTTGGCGAAGTTTCCCGAGTTGGCAAAGATATCCCCTCGGGAATATTTTGGGACAACCACTGGGCGGGACATTTAGCTTAAATATTCCAAGGGAATTTGTCCGGTCTCATTGCATTTTTGGACTAAGTTAGCTTTACTCCGAAACCTCTTTATTCCTTACGCATGCGTAGATCACTGCAATGGCAAATATTCTTGTACTTCATGGTCCCAACCTAAATCTTTTGGGTACACGCGAACCCGGCGTATATGGCGGTGTAACTCTGGAACAAATCAACAAAAATCTGGCCGCAGCTGCAAAAGCCGCTGGGCACAGCCTGACGAGTTTTCAGAGCAACGCTGAGCATGCACTAGTGGATAAAATCCAAGCAGCACAGGGTCAGGTGGATTACATTATTATCAATCCCGCTGCTTTTACCCATACAAGCGTTGCGATGCGCGATGCCATGTCTGCTGTTGCTATCCCCTTTATTGAAGTACATATTTCTAATGTGCATCAGCGTGAAGAGTTCAGACACCTTTCTTACTTCTCCGGCATTGCTAAAGCGGTACTCTGCGGCTTTGGGCCAAAGGGTTACGAATATGCGCTCGACTATGTTTTCGACCAACTAGCCAAATAGGGAACGTCCAATTCGATGGATATCAGAAAAATAAAAAAGCTTATCGAAGTATTGGAGGATTCCAATATTGGTGAAATTGAGATACACGAGGGCGATGAATCTGTGCGCCTCACCCGAGCAACTACCGACAGTGTGCCCTTTCGCGCTGACGAGGAATCGCAGAAAAAGACCAAGTCAAAAAGTTAACTGGCGATCTGTTAAACCCAATGCCTTGGCTAGAGTTGCGCGTTGAAACAACGGCACAAGAGTATCAATCCATTGAAGATGCGTTGTTTTCGGTGGGCGCACTTTCGGTAACGACCATCGATGCCAAAGACTCCCCTATATACGAGCCCGACCCTGATCGGCCACCAATATGGCCCGAT
>TARA_B110000483_G_scaffold89688_1_pt1 | contig 11713 bp, 10 predicted proteins | sample TARA_B110000483 | Tara Oceans TARA_B110000483 (sample SAMEA4398176) | marine metagenome | biome: Polar Biome; feature: [SRF] surface water layer (ENVO:00010504); material: water (ENVO:00002006), including particulate matter (ENVO:01000060) such as... | depth 5 m
ATAATCATTGACGAATATGTTTCTGTATCGTCGCCCCCAATTTGCTCCTCGAACCGTAACTCTTTTATAGACTCTTCTTTGTTACTAACGAAGGTATCGTGATCCTTCTTCTTCTCAGCAACAAAGATCATTCTAGCCTTCATTGCTTGTGCAGGTTTATCGATAGGGTCAATATCAGGATTGGCGTAGATAGCATCAATGATAGGATTTAGTTCTTCCAACCATTCTTGTGTCTGGTTCGCTCTATCTAATTCCGTATCCATTCTTTCGTAAACTGGATTACCTGCTGAATCTTTAACAGCCAGAAAATTCATAAACTCGGAGCTTGCTACATTTACTCCTGCATTTGTTCGCTGTGTAACAACCCTCATTTGTTCTTTAACAACCTCGTCCGAGAACTGTCTTACTATTAATGCCTTGGTTCCTTCAGATATACTTTTATCATCCTCTGGAATCTTAGCGACAGCGTCTGACACAGCCCTAGCAACATCAGCAGCGTTCTTTGCTTTCGATGTATCAACTGTGATTGTAAGACCGTCATTTATGAATAGTTCTGTAGATGGTGGAAGGTCTTGCCCTAAAGCGATAGCGTTAGAATAAATTGCTTGGAACTCACTAACGGAGTCATTACGTTTTGTCTCTACGCCCTGAGCTATTAGGTCTAGTCTTTTATCTTCATTAGACCTAGCATTTTGTAGCTGGTCCAAAAACTCTTCGTTGACCGCTCCGTTACCTATTTTTATACCACCCTCTTCATAAAGCTCAATTATTCGATCTGCTTTTGCTGGGTTCTTTTCTCTTAAATTAGTAACAACGCCTACAAGTATATCTTGATTTTGCTCAACCGTTCCCGCACCAGTAGCATCATCCCAATCAGGTGCTGACCAAGTTGAGTCAGAAAATTTCTGAGATATGTCTGTAATAGTTTCAGCCTTGTGTTCACGAATCATGTGAGCGTTCTTGAGTTCCCCAAACCTAGCCTTGGTTGATTCACTGATGCTGTTAATCTGTTTATAGAACTCTTGTTCTCCTAGACCAGTTAATCCGTACTGCTCCGATATCTCATCCGCTTTAGTCTGAAAGTCAAAGCTTTCATCCTCAGCGTATTTGTCCATGTTAGTCAAGTAGTCTTCAGTGAAGACACCAGCCACACGACTACCCACACGCCTGTAAGCACGTTCGTAGTTGTTAGGGTTCTCAGCGAAGGTTATGAGCTTCTTACGTTGCGCCTCATCTATTTTCCTTTTGTCGTTGTTGATTGATTCAGTAAGACCAGAGGAGTCTCCAGCATCTAATAACTTAAGTTGCTCAGGTGTTAACAACTCCGTAGCATCTGCCATAGCAAGAGACTGTTGCTCTTTAATGTTTGCGTACCCTTTAAGTATTGGACCAGAGTAACGCTCTAGCGAGTCTGAGAGCTGCGACAAGGCATTTGTTTTGGAGTATACAGGGGCAGCTACCGAATAGTTACCAGCCCTCACTTGAGGGGCGCGGAAGGTCTGCTCGTCAAGGTTAAGGTCTACCTCAACACGTGAGTCATTTCCTCCGAGGAGGGATTTGAGAGTTTGTTTTCTTGCCATTATGTTTTGATAGAGCTGAGAGTTCCGTAAGTGTTAAGACCTGTGTTTGCCCCTTTAAGGATTCCTCCGATGTAATCAGGCTGTTCGATTGGTTTGTTGATAGCGAGCATACGCTGTGAAGAACCTAGCGCGTTGTCTTGTAGGCGAAGTTCCGTTGCGTAGTTAGATTGCTCTTGTTGTCTTGTAAGCCCATAGTTGAAGATGGCTTGCTTACGTGTGAGGTCATTCATTAATGCATCAACACTCAACCCAGATACGCCAGCTTCTCCAGCAGACACACGAGCAGTTGCTCTAGCTTCTTGCGCTTTGATAGCAGACTTCTGTATCTGAGTATCAGCTTGCTCCTGTTGGAATCTTTGATTGATACGTTCAGCAGACTGCTGTTGTTGAAGACGTTGTCTCTCTGCTTGAGTTTGATTTGCTTGAGCTTTGGCTTGTGCGGAGGCTGCCTGTTGTTGTCCTCTTATACTGAGGGCTGAAGTAGCTACTCCCATCGTAGTAGATATAACAGCGGTGCCTACAGCAGCGGCTGTTGCTGTGGATGTTCCTGCAACGGTAAGAGCCGTTCCTATTGTTATTGGACACATATTATTCTTTCTCCTTTTTGGTTATTGTAAATTCATAGAAGGGGTGGTCAGAGAATTTATACTCTTGCCCCATCTCCGCACCACACCACTTAAGCCAAGCGATGGCTGCTTTATTATCTTTGTGAACAAAGTTCTTTGCTTTGTTGTATGACTCAACGAGTGTGTTAACCACAAACCTAGAGCCTCTTATAAAATCGTATTTGCAATCAACCACTGAATCTGTTGATAGCATCCATATATACCCATCACCATCATAGTTCAGGAGACCAGTCCCAAGCATACAGAACGGGACATCATACGGATCGAACACTGTGTAAGTTACCGTGTCGGCACCTAGTGCTACTTCCAAAGCTTCCTTCGGAGTGTAACCCATGCACTCACACTCAATCTTATCTACCTGTCTCATGAACGGATAGATGTGTTCTATGTCGTCCTCGATGGACTCACACATATAAATCTTACCTTGTTGATAAATCTTCTTACGCATATCGTGACGATCTTGAGTGTAAAAATGATTCAAACTCTGCCGATTGAAAGTTTGAGGGCAGAGCAGAATCGTTCTCAATACATATCACAGTATCTTGTGCTTTAGTAAACACAGGAAATTTATAGAAACCAGTGTCTAGGTATAACTCTCCTAGCAATGTTGATCCGATGGAGTGCGGTGTGAATACATTCTCATGAGTATCGCGGTGAGCGGGGGTAACTTTAACTTTAAAGTAAGCCGTTTTATCATAGTATATTGAGCAGTTACGTATCATTAACTTGGCAGCGTTACTCGGACTTCTGCCATTACCTGCTTTAGCTTTGAAGATTTGCTGAGAGAAAGTGTACTTCATTGTGTATGGGTATCCTACAACGACTTTAGTTACTTTATTAACAGGCACGGTAAGAAACACTGTGTTGCCTGATATACTATTGATCAGCATCTTTAAACCATCCGCAGTATAAACTTGAATAGATTCTTTGTTTTCAGGAAAGTAGGGAAGCATTATGAAATTCTGCCCAGCAGCAATAGTCGTAGATACCGCCATATCAAGATGAATTATATTATTTAGTTCACTCATTTTATTTTAATACCTTTCTATGTAATTGGGATACTCGCTACCTGATCAGCAGTGGGTAATGGAGTCGGTCTTTCGAGATGGACGTAAATACCTGTAGCATGAAGACTTCCTAATGCTGGCGGGGCGTAACTCTGGTATTGGTAAGTGTATTTTGGGTCCGCAGTGCCTCCCACTAGGTTCCATATTATCCTGTCACACGCTTGTCTTGGTGGAGGGATGACTATTGGTCCGCTTGTAGTAGAGTCAATCGTGATGACATCGCTTAGTATCTCTTGATAATTTGCATGATTAGCCGAGAGATATACTTCCCAAGTTCCCGTCACTGCTAACGTACTAAACCCTATCGTAGTCGTGTGCTTGGTAGAGATAATTGAGGGTATTCCTTGCTGTACGCGGCTGGCAACCTGTAACTCATCGTTATTAGATTTAAGAGTATTATATACAGCTTTAAATCCTGTAAAAAAGGAGTTTGAACCCCAAGTAGAAATACCGTTAGTATAGCCACTAACACCGTAAACCTCTTGAATATCAAAGAAATTAATATCAGGATTATTTGGTGTTACAGTACTGTTGCCAACTCCTTGCCAAGAATAAAAGGGTAAAGCTTTGTATTGTCCAAAGTAAAGATACATACGTCCTTGTCCAACAATGTTTCCAAAAGAATCCACCGATACGGTCATGCGAGTACTTGGGTTCCAAAATATACTTCCAAAGTCGGATTCAAAAAGAGTAACACTATAACCATTATTATTGATAATAGTTATTGATATACTGTTTGGCTGATTATCTAATGAAAGTTTAAATATCTCATTAGGTTCATTTATGTCTTGGTCGTCAGGTATGTTAAATGTTACGGAAGCTGCGTTATTACTTAAAGTAAACTGCCCATTAAACGCACCAGCCGCGGAGGATAAACCTAAGTCATTAGAACTTATACCTGATCCAGATATCGTATAAGGAACCGTTGTCCCATCAGCCAGAGGAGAGGACAATCCGCTCGTATCTAAACTAATCGTAACTGAATTACCTTCAACTACGCTAGATTTATTTGTATATAACCTATAGAAAGTAGTAGTATTTGAATCCCCAGCAAGTGTGTCATTATCCGTGTTTCCTAAGTCAGCATCAGGGTTTAAACCATTTATATCCACCGTTGAAACATTGGTAGTATTATTGTTATTATTGTTATTATTGTTGTTATTGTTATAATTAGTGACGCTAGGCGCATCATATGACCCCACATTAATTGCGGTCGATGCGGACTCCATAGGCATAGCTACAAGTTGTGTTTGTTCATTGTGTGATATTACAAAATAAAGAGAAGAGTCAATAAACTCCATTCCTCGTATCTCGCCAGTGAAGTCAAACTTAGACCAAGCACTAAGAATTTTCTGGTTATTGTTCCAAAAGTAATTGTATACATAAAGACAGTTTCTTGCGTTTGTTCCGTCAGCGTACTCCTTGCCGCTTTGTAGAACTATAATATCTTCGGAGGTAGTCCCCACCATACCTATTATGTCACTAGGAATATAAGAAGGAACATGTTCGGTTACTTCAACCGCATCATAAGTCTCGGTGTTAGCACTTAAAGCTAACTCACGAAGTCCTGTATGCGCTCCGCGATTAAAGGGAAAGTAGATATAAGAACCAACAGGTATAGGGCTAACGTTTCCATCTAAACTGAAGTTAGTTGTTGGGGATATTGATACGGTCTTAGGCGTAAACAATTCTCCACCCTTAAGAACGAACTGAACATTATCCGCAAACAGCATCAAGTTTTCTTGGAAGATGGTGGCAGACTTTAGCTTAGTTACCTTAGTGCTACTAACGGTTATGTCGATTGGAGCCGAGTCCAACAGAGATGATACTGTAGTTCTAAAGAAGTTAAAGAACTCACCAGCCTCAGAGAATACAACCGTTTCATTAGTAATAAATCCTAAACGATTTTTAAAGAATACAATGTCATTAATACCTTGCCCAACAAACGAAGGGTTAGGGTTTGTGTCTACATCCCCTGCACGCCTCTTGGCGTAGTCTATCGTTTCAATCACAAGTGTATTGAAGTTAGTGCTTCGGATAGTCATAGGCATACTTGCTGCGTCTAACCCATCTGAAACATTAGGAGCTACGTATTCTTCCCAAGCCCCGTCTCCAAAAGCTGTTCCATTATTAGTAGTGAACCTTACCCAGTAGTTGTCTTGATCTAAATCAGCATCTCCAACAATTTCTACTACGAAGTTGTTTGGAGCTTTTACTGGAAGGTCTAAGAGAGAATCAATACGTTTGTAAACAGCCTTAATACCATTACCCGCAAGTCCGTCCTCGGTTGTTAAAGTGAAGTCTCCATTAGTTGCAGTATGTTCAATAATAATAGTGCCTCCCTCTCGCGTAGCTTTAAGAGGTGGAGCACTAAAGTTTGTGCCAACGGTAAATATATTCCCCACCCCACCAGCGGGAATTATGAGTGGGCTTGCCGCAAAGTCGGATGGATAAGCTGAGCCATCAAATATTGATGCAGCTATTTCAGTGGTATCAGCCATGTAAGACTTGGTGTCATTGTCACCTACGGTAGCAAAGCTGTATTCTGTGCCACCAACAGCATCTCCCGCAAGGGTTCCTGTTATACTGGCACTATAATTAGTCACAAAGCTAGCTCCCGTAACCTGAGCATTGTGCTGTGCAAATTTACCTACATTCTCAATGGTTGCTGTGGCTACCCTTTTAGTTCCGTTTGAAACACCGTTCGCATCTACCGTACCATCATCCTCAAAGGTGACTCTAATTACTGGCTCAATATCAATAGTATTATAACTAGCGTAGACAGTTGAGCCTAAACTTCCCCAGTTATACGATAGTTCTAAAATGTCTGGTGTTGTCGCGGGGTATCCTGAACCTGCGTTTGTTATGCCTACATTACCGACCCTAAATTTTTCCCAGCCACTTGACCAAGCATAACTTTCTACAGCGATGTCAAAGGTGGCTTGGTTGCTTGGAACAGCACCATTAAGGTTTCCTCCAACATTGACTTGATACTTTTTCTCGTAGTCTCCCTGAGCTATGTAAACAAATCCTTTCTTATCGAGAGATGCTGTTTTAGTTTGTGATAGACCAACACTAATATCTTTATTAACAATGAAAGTATTGTCTGCTACCGTTAGTGCCTTCAGGCTTTCCTTGGGCGTATCAGTGGATAGATAAGCGGGGGGAGTTAGGGGGTTCAAGCTGTTATTAATAAGGCACTTACCTCCTGAAACAACGTTCCAAGCTTCTATACCCAAACCAGTATGAATAACTACATACTTCTCGTCGTCGTCTCGGTTGATGAAATGAACAAAGCTGTCCTTCCCAATCGCCACATCCAACAACTTAGCAATGTGCTGAGTGCTTGGACGCTTTCTTAGTCCATCGGCAACAGAGCTAAGAGCGTTTTCTTGCTCCTCACATTGACCATCAAATCGCGATGAGTCTGGTTGTTGTGATACACCTTGAATAAGGTTAGGGACGGCAGTGTTAATTAAAGGCATTATTAAATATCGTAGTTACGGTTGATACCGATTCTTGTGGCTGCATCGAAGTTGTCAAATATAGTTCTATCAGAGCTTCCATAATCTGACTCTTCGAGTCGAGAACGTGCTTGGTATTCGTCACGAGCTATCAATGCTTCAAGCTCCCTTGATCCTACTACCCGTCCTTGAAAAATTCTAGAGGCACGTAGTGTAATATATCTACGAGCTTCTTCTGGCAAAGAGTCCCAATTAAGTAAACGTATTAGATTTACTTTAATGCTCTCTGTGAATGTGGATGTGTTGCTGTTACGATCAAATAATACTTCACCTCTTTGTACTACGTCCACCGCTGTATCATTAGCGTCTATTTGAATTGCGTCTGAGGGAATATTAATGCTACCAGATGATGGAGTTAAGGTGACATTATTCTCATAGTTAAAGTGCCAGCCCTCCGATTGTACCTCTTTGCTTACTTCTTTCAAAGTAGCCAGCGCAGTGATAGCACTAACAGGCAAAGAACCCTCTAGGCTGTTGATAGGGGACTCTCCTATGTGACTCAGCATCACGTTAACGGATTCTAGCTGAGAAGTTAAAGTTGCCATTATTTACCTTTCTTTTTGGGAAAACCTTTTTTCATGTTTCTGTAAGACTTCTTGCTTACAGTTGATTTGCTCTTGGGACGACTGATACCGAGCTTGCGCCTTCGGTTGATATTTTCGTATAAACTCATTTCGTATCTCCAATAAAAAACCCCACCCCCATTTGGGGGCAGGGCTTGATTAATTATTAAGCAGGCTTCACTGCAACAGCACACTCAGGACGGAGAACTCCGTGACCCATTGCGTACTTAGCAACGAAGAGCGTGCCTTGACGCTCGATTTGGTATTCGCTTTCAGTAGCAAGATCAAGAAGCTTGACCGTACCGATAGCTTCCTTAGTACCGCAAAGCATGCCGTACTCAAGGGATGCACCAGAACCAGTTGTCAATGGAGAGAAATCTCCGTTGTAACCAGTACCAGCAGTATCAAACACATCATTGTTAGATGCGCCATCGCCTGTAGCAACAGCCGAGTCGTCACCGCCAGCAGCGATGTCAACGATGTGATTGCTCTTTACGAGACGGATACCAGCAACGCTTGCAACAGTACCAGCATTGACGTTACCGCCAGAACCAGTGTCCTTGTTGATAGCAACGTTGTCAGCTGTCAGCAACTTGTAGTAAGTGGCTGGAGCAAGGATCGCGAAGCGACCCTCGTCTGGAGCGTCATTCTGGTCGAGCTTTTCAGCAACAGCATAGAGAGCATCGATGATGCCAGAAGCAGTTGTTGTGTCAGCACCAGTGATGCTTGAACCAGCAGCAGTGTTGGTGAGGTTAGCAGCGGACTGCGAAGCAGCATAGAGAGTCTTCATCGTTGCGATGTCGAAACGTTTTGCTAGAGCCTTACCAAGTTCAGCAGCGTAGATGCTACGAACGTCATAATGCTTTTTGAGTTCATCAATGTTTGCGATGAAGGTCGAGGAAACAAGAACGTCATCGATAGTGATGATCTTCTCGTTCATGCCGATGCTGGATAGATATCCATTTGCCGACTCGACGATGTTTTCGCCTACGTTGTGATATTGAGCAGTAGCTATTCCAGATACTGGGAACTGCGCAGATTTCCCTGAAGAAATCGTGCGAAGCATGTGCAAGTCTTTCATGACATTTGTCTCAGCGAAGCTCGTAAGAATTTCACCTGAGAAAACTTTTTGAAAGAGTGCATCATTGTCAGACCCACCTTGGATTAAACCACTACGAGTTGGGGAGAAGTCTCCGTTTGCCATAGTATTTTCCTTTGTTTATTTATTGATAGAAATGAGAACAGAATGTTCTCGTTAGTTTTGTGGTCTTTCAGTCTGTGTATATTTTACGATCAGTGAGTTGTCTGACGTATCAGGCTCAGTCGCTACTTTAAACTTAGAGTAGAAATTATTTTTTATGCTTGTTATGGAAGTCGAAGAGTATCTTTACCTTCTCCTTCAAGACCTCGATGCTGTAGTGCATCTTAGACAGTATGATAACTAGCGTAATAAATCCGATTAGTATTGGCGTTACTACCGAAGCAATTTGTAATGCCAATTCCATAAAATCATTTTACTTGAGATGATCCAAAGTAGAATCCTACAATGGCAAGCATGGATTGCCGAACCTCTGGAAGAATAACAAATCCTTCTAGAGAGTTCCATCCTCCTCCTAATCCTAAGAGACCAAACAAACCTCTAGGGGCTTCCTTCTCAATAGTAACAGGAGTGTTTAAAAGTGATAGAATGAATGGAGCTAAGATAACAGCAAAGAGTACGAGCAGGACGAATACACGCCTCACCCACACACCACCTCGTCCTGAAGCTTGTTGCGCGGACTCATCCGCTGCTTTCTGTTTTGACAACTGTATCTCAAGGAGACGAGTTTGTGATTCAGCTTGGGAAGCGAGCATCTTCATAACGAAGCCACTCAAGCCACCACCAAGCATTGCTATTAGTTCTATGCTCATAATTAGAATGCGTTCGAGACAGCGATGCGCTTCTCCACTTGTGTACGATATGCTGGATCGCTCTTGTACCTTGGGTCTTGCATAGCTTCTACCATAGAAGCAGCAGAACCAAATGCCTTGGAGCCACCCACACCAGAAGTAGTGCCTTGTGCTAGTTCAGGAGCCTTACCACCAGCTCCTAAGAACTGAGCGTACATACCCTTGACTGCAACACGTGCTTGTTCAACCGTTCCTGATTCAACGATAGCGTTATATGCGGTCAGGTCTCCGTCTTCTAGGGTCTCTCCTGCCCACTCACTCATGGCGTTGTAGTTGTCTACGCCACCGATAGAGTTTTGTATTTCTGTAGCTGATGCTACGGACACAGCTTCTTGTCCTCGCATGTAAGCCTCAACCATTTCTCTTGGTATGCCAGATTTCTCAAGACTTAGAAACGTTTCGTCAGATAACTGTCCAGTTTCTGTAAACTCTGTCGTAGCTGCTGTAACAGCGTTGTCATTTTGAGGCGTATCCTCCTCAGTATTTTGTTCTTGTTCTTCACTGGAGTCTTTCTTTGTTGATTGTTTTTGTTGAAGCTCATTATAAGCCTTTGCTAAATCTTCTGGGTTTTCAAACTTCTCGTCTAGCCACTCAGGACGTTCAGAAGTCTCTTCAACTTCTTGTGTACCTTCGTCAGCACTTGACTCTAAAGTCTGACCCCGTTGTTGAGCAGCTTCTTCTTGCATAGCTGCTTGCTTCTCAAGAGATATATTCTCTTCGTTTGTATTCTCGCTTACTGTTACTGACTGATAATTAGCCATAGTTTACTGTTCCTCTCTCGCTTCTGGTTGTTGTAGTTTTGCTTCTTCTGACATAGCCTTGATACCTGCTGGTCCAAGTTTCTCTGCCATTTGCATTTGTTGAGCTTGCTGCGCTTCCTGCGCCATCTGCTCTTGGTCTTTAATTAGACCGCTTGTTTTAATGCCGAGCGATGTAGCTCTGCGTTTAAAGTATTCTTCTACGTTAATGAATTGTTGTACGGCTTCTGGACCCACAACCTGAGCTGCTCCTGCTAAGAACATATCTAGCTTCTGTAGGTCGTTGCCTCTGCCTAGTGCTTCTACACCAGTGATGATGACAGGACTCACTACCTTCTCAGGTAACTTAGGAAGAGACTTGTTCTTGTTCATGATGGTCATCAAACGGTTGACCATAGGTAGCTGCATCTCAGTGCTTAGTAGGGAGTAGAGACCACCGATAGCAGACTCTAGTTCTTGTCCAAGCATACGAATCTCTTCAGCTGTCACACGCTCTGCGTTACGAACAACGCCAGAAGTAAGTAGGAACGCATGTCCCATACGCTCTTCAATCTTAGCCATGCTCTCTTGCACAACTCTAAAGTCGTTGAACTTGTTTAACTGGAGAACTGATACGTCCTGTGCGTTGCCTTGAGCGATAGCACCATTAGGAGACTCAGCTAGAGTCCTTGCTCTCGTGGTGCCATTAGGGTTAACAAGGAACAATACTTTAGCTGCTGCTGCGCTGCCTTCAACGAGCGCACGTGTGAGTGCCTCAAGGGATTGCAGGTCACCTAAGTATTCTTCTACGTAACCTCTGCCGTAGTCTTCTCCGTCAATGCGAGAGAACCTTAAAGGAATGAAAGGGTTCTTGTCTAAGGGGTATGAACCTTCGGAGGAAGGAATCATCTCTCCATTGATCTCTTGCCACACATGCCACTTGTCACTCTTACGACACACGGCTGTGTATAAGCAAATCTCTTCGTCAGGTGACTCCATGTCTTGGACACCAACAAGACTCTTCATCTCATCTGTCAGTGACATATAAGATAAGTCTTCCTTAGTGCATATATAAATCACGTTGCCCATCGAATCACGCTCTACGCAGAATCTATCAAGATGGAACACACGAAGACCTGAGTCATCTGGTAGGTATATAAGAGCGTTACCTGTGATGATAAGATGTTTAAGAGCCTCATGAACGCCTGTGCGATAAGTGTTACCGCTGATCTCATCCATCACTGCTTCCTCTACTTGTTGTAGTGAGGACTCTATCTCGGTGATGAGTTCGTCAGGTGCGCCTTCAGCGCGTAACTGATACTCATCTATCTTTAAACGAAAGAACGGAGCGTTGGGGGGTAGAAGTGCCAACAGTAATTTAGAAGCGAGGTTGTTTACTCCTCTTGCCCCAACGCCCTGAAATGGTGTATCCAAACGACTGTGAGAACCGAAGCCCTCATCTGGCATGACGTATGGAAGTGTAAGTTTTGCCGCTTTTCTAGCCCTGTCCAAGTAGGTGTATCGTTTACCTTCAAGGGATTGATATAGGGATTGGGCTGATTTATTGTGCATAATTTAAAAAGTATCTTTGTCGAAGACCCTGTATTTGATTTTTAGTTTTACACTAACAAAATTATCTGGAAAATTGTTCGCAACTCCATCTCCA